>Ga0306921_10000880_pt1 | contig 28296 bp, 26 predicted proteins | sample sta12Cox44000080_FD_203760 | JGI IMG/M metagenome (GOLD analysis project Ga0306921, IMG submission 203760) | Lab enrichment of tropical soil microbial communities from Luquillo Experimental Forest, Puerto Rico - statoxic.12C.oxic.44.000.080 (v2)... | ecosystem: Environmental > Terrestrial >... | reverse complement strand
TCCGCCGTAAGTTTGATGTAGGGATAGGTTTTGTCGTCGCGCAGCAGGATGTTGAAGCGCGGCTTCCATTGCTTGATCAGATTGTTTTCGAGCGCCAGCGCTTCCTTCTCGTTGTCGACGACGATGTATCCGAGATCGGCAATCTCACGGACAAGCGATCCCGTCTTGGCATCTTGAATCGTCTTGTCGAGAAAATAGGAGCGCACGCGGCCGCGCAGTGACAGCGCCTTGCCCACGTACAGAATCGTGCCCGCCGCGTCCTGGAACAGATACACCCCGGGCTGTGCGGGAAGGTTGGCGACTTTTTCACGAAGTTCCATTGATAAGCGCTACACTAAGTGAGCAAATTCGCCGTTCACTGCCATTGAATCTGCAGGGGCGGCGCAGACAACTTTCATGATATCAAACGGAATCTAACGGATACGAATCGCCATGATACGCCTCACATTTATCGCCTCGCTGCTTTTCATTGGCGCAGGCACTTTGCCAGCTCAGCAGCAAGACACCCAACAACAAGAAAAACAACAAAACCAGCAAGGCGATCAAAAGAGCCAGCAACAGAGTCAAGAGAGCCAACAAAAGAGCCAGCAACAGCCAGAGCAAAGTCAGCAAGACTCTGACACCCCTCCTGCACCTACGGAATCCAGTTCAAAAAAACCGCGCGCAGAGAATGACAGGGGCGGGAAGGATGCTACCCCGGACGAGCCTCCAGCGATTTCATCCGATGCGGAGAAGGCCAAGGCCGCCGCCACCTACAATCCGCTACCGGCCCAGCAGGACATCGAAGTGGGAATGTTCTATCTCCACAAGGGCGACGTGGACGCCGCGATCGACCGTTTTCTCGACGCCATCCAGCAGCGCCCCAACTTCGCGAAGCCGCGCCTGTTGTTGGGCAAAGCGTACGAGAAAAAACATGACAACCAATCGGCTGTGAAATATTACAAGGAATATCTACAGGTGCTGCCTGGCGCGTCCGACGCGAAGGAAGTTCAGAAGAAAATCGAGAAACTCTCGAAAGAGTAGAGTCGTGAGCGCTTGCAGCGCTTAATACGATGGAAAAGCCTTCAAAAACTTCATCGCCCGGTCGTAATCCCGAAATTTCTTTTCTTCCGCGCGAAACCGCGGTGAATGCGACTCTCGCCGACAGCGCGCGAACCGCATGGGATGCTTCAGATGGAGCATTTCGTGATAGAGAACGTACGCCACGACGTATTCGGGCACATTCTTCCGGTCCAACTGGCGATTGATTACAATCTGCTCAAGCGCGGGATCGAAATAGCCAAGCTGCGTCCGCCACACGCGATTGCTCCAGCCCAGCCTTGGTTTCACGAGTAAATTCTCAAAATAGCGCTCATTCAAACGCTCAAACATCGGCCCGAGATCGTGATGCCTTCCAGCCGGATGGTGTTCGACGCGCCGGGCGCGTCGCTGGCGAACGACCAACAATCTGCGCCTTGTGGAGTGCGCGTAAGTGTACTTACGATACGTCGCGAGGAAATCTCCGGGCGGCTGGCGCCGGTATAGCCGGCCCAGCAGTATTCCCGCGGCCGACTCGAATACGTCGCGTGGCGCGTCACGCAGCAAATCAGAAATACGGACGTATGCAGTGTCCTCGCGCAACCGGATTGTGTGCGTGAGATCCGCATAGGGATGGTATTCAACCACAAAGTGCGGCGGCCGGCCTTCGCAGCCGATGCGGGTATAGATTCGCTGGAAAATGCGCTCGCCACCGGGAACCAGGCGGGAGCGCCCCTTTGAACGCTTCACGGTTGTTTTCTCCGGATGGGTGGCGGAGCAGCGGTCTTCAGCGCGTTGTCAACATCCGTCAGCGCATCCTTGGTGCCATCGATCGCGTCGAGCAGTGTGTCCCTGTAGGTGTCAAGTTCCTGACCTTTCTGCTGCAGCTTTTCCAAAGTGTCGAGAAACTCATTCCCCTTGGATTTCATGAGCTTCAGCGCGCCGCGAATGTCCGCCTGGCGCTCCTGCCCAACCGCAATCTGGTCAGCGGCATCGTCCATGCAGCCGGTGTAGGCATTCAGCATATTGTTCAGCACTTCGGCGCGGCGGCGATCCTGCACTTTGCGATTCAGTTCGTATTGAAATTTTTTCAGGCGATCCTCCGCGAATTTCATATACAGGGTGATGCGTTCGGCTGGTTCATAGGCTTCGCGAATCTGATCGGCTTCGCCTTCGCTTAGATAGTCCTTCCTTTGTTGAGGAGCCGCCGGGAGCGCATTCGGACGTGCGACCGCAGGTGCGAGAAACGCTACAAGCAATCCGAGCGCGAGGGTCGTATTCCGCATGGCGCCTCCTATTGCTGCGGTTTCCCGGCTCCATCATTTGCCGGTTGTTTGGGGAACAACATATGAATCAGATGGCGATCGATTTCGTCGAGTTGGCCGCGAATCTCGACGAACGGCTTGCGATCGTCACCATTGAGTCCGACGATCATCGCATCCAGCCTCCTGAGCGATCCGCGAAGCGAAATCTGAAGCTGCTTGTAACCGTTCGAGTGTTTTTCGGCATCCGGAAATTTATCTTCAAGCGCTTTTTCGCACGATTGAGCCTCATCGAGGTATTTCTTCAAAATATCTGCGGCCTCAGCAAATTTGTCATTTGCCAGCGCGCTTTCCGCATCCTTGAATTCTGATTCCCCCAGCGGGAGCAGCAGCTTCGCTTTGCGAACCGGATCTGTCTCATGCTCAAATTTCGCCCGCCATTGGTCAGTAGTGTGATATTCCTGCGCTGCAAGGCAGGCCGCTACGATCGCGAAAACCAGCGCCAACGCCGAAAGTGGAGCGAAACGAAGCACGGGTTATCTCTTCTTCTCTTTCAGCTCGCGAGTTAGGAAGCGCACCCGCGCAGTCGCCTCGAAATACATGTCGTTGTTCTCATCTTTGTTTAATTGCAGGAACTTCTGATACCAATCGAGCGCTTGAGCCACTTGCCCCAGTTTATCGTAACAAGTAGCACGGATGAAAACAGTACCCATAGGCAACTCCTCGCGCTGCGCCAAGAGATCGAGCGCCTTCAGGGCCGATTCGTAATTCTTGCCGAGGTATTCCGCTGCGACAACTTCGCCGAGCACGTCATTCGACTGCGGATTCATTTTGAACGCGACAAGCAATTCTCGCGCCGCATCCGGATATGCGTGCTTTTCGAGATAGACGTGACCAATCTGTGCGCGAATGTCGGCATCCTGCGGGGCGAGCTTGGCCGCTTTCTCCAGCACCGATATGGCGTCGTCGTAGCGTTTCAACTGAAACAGAATCTGCCCCCGAAGCCTTAGAGCCGAAAGAGATTCCTGATTCGATCCGGCGGCGCGATCGAGTTCGGCAAGCGCATCCTCATTCTTGTCGAGCTTGGCCAGCGCGAGGGCGCGGCTCACGCGGGCTTCGGAATCATTTGGCTGCGCTTCGAGATATGTTTTGAGTTCCGCGGCGGCTTCCTCGGATTCTTTCTGAGCCGCGAGCGCCTGAGAAAGCCCGAGATGCGCCTGCGCATTGGAAGAGTCGGAGGCTATCGCGGCGCGAAATTCGGTCTCCGCCTCCGCCGGCTGATTGGAGGTAAGAAGCACTCTCCCCAGCGCAAAGTGAATATCGGAATTCTTCTCGTCAAGGTTCTCCGCGGCTCGATAGTGTTCCACCGCGAGCTGCGCTTTCCCGGACCGCTCGTAAGCCCAGCCTAGTAGAAATTGCGGACGAGCCTCATCCGGTAGAAGCGCGGCAGCTTTTTGAAGCGGTTCGGTCGCCGCAGCCGGGTCAGTTTCCGTCAAGGTGATTCCGAGGTTCACGTACGCCGCATCGAGCTTCGGGTCGAGCGAAATGGCTTTTTCATATTCACTTTTCGCGTCGGCAGCCTGTTTCAAACTCGCATAGGCATTGCCCAAATCGAAATGCGCATCCGCGTCATCGGGTTTCTTCGCGAGGTATTCCTGGTATAACCGCACCGCTTCGGCGTAATCCTTGCGATCCATCGCAGCGCGCGCCGCAGTGAGCGCCGGGTCAGGAGTGTTGTCCGGAACGTGAATGCGAGTTCTGGTTGTGTGAGATTGCGCAGAAGCGCAGGGCGGGTAGGAGAAAGCGAAGCTGAAAAAAGCGAGGAGCGCGAAGCGCACCAATTGAGAGTCGCGTACAGCAGCTCGATGCTTCATTGCGCCGTAGAATTAGTTTCTGACCCGTTCGTTTTTGGCGAAGTGCCGGAATTTCCGTGATTGGCGCCATTGCCGTTGCGTTCATTCAGGGCGCGCGTCAGAAACTTCCCCGTAAGCGATTGTAAATTGCGCGCCACTTGTTCCGGTGTTCCCGCCGCCACCACGTGTCCGCCTTCGTCTCCGCCTTCCGGCCCGAGGTCGATCATCCAATCCGCAGACTTAATCACATCCAGATTGTGCTCGATAATCAGCACCGAAGCTCCGCCGTCAATCAATTTGCGAAACCCCGTCAGCAATTTCTGAATATCGTCGAAGTGCAGGCCCGTGGTCGGCTCGTCGAAAATATACAGAATGCCGGCGTTCTCCTGCCGGATGAGATGCGCCGCCAGTTTCAAGCGTTGCGCCTCGCCACCGGAAAGCGTGGTGCCGGATTGCCCCAGCCGCAGATAGCCGAGTCCCACCTCGTCCAGTACGCGCAGCTTCATTGTCACTTTCGGGTAGGCCGCAAAAAATGTGAGCGCCTCGCGCGCCGTCATCTGCAGCACCTGGTGAATATTTTTCTCTTTGAACGTCACGTCGAGAACGCTGCTCTTGTAGCGTGTCCCGCGACACTCCTCGCACACCAGCTCGACGTCCGCTAAAAATCGCATTTCGACTATCACCGTTCCATCGCCCTGGCACGCTTCGCAGCGCCCGCCAGGGATGTTGAACGAAAAATGGCCGACGGTGAGACCGCGCTTTTTTGCTTCCGGCATGGCCGCGAAAAGTTCGCGGATGCCGTCGAACGCTTTCAGATAGGTGGCCGGGTTCGAACGCGGTGTTCGTCCAATCGGCGACTGGTCCACCATTTCAATCGCGGTCAGCGCCGAGTCGCCTTCCAGGCGGTCGCAGAATTCGCGGTAGTTCCCGCCGGTGCGTTTCGCTTGGAGCGCTTTGTACAGCACGTCATAGACCAGAGTCGATTTTCCCGATCCGCTTACGCCGGTCACCGCTACAAGCATGCCGAGAGGAATCATCACATCCACGCTTTGCAGATTGTGGCTGTGCGCGCCGGTAATCTTCAGGAATCTTCCCTGGGGCTTCCGGCGCCGCGCCGGCACAGCGATTTTCAGATCGCCGCGCAGGTAACGTCCCGTAATCGAATCCGGGTCAGCCAGCAGTTTTTGGCGCGATCCCGCGAAGATCAGTTTGCCGCCATGTTCTCCCGCACCGGGCCCCAGATCGAGAACATGATCGGCAGCGAGAATCGTTTCAGGATCGTGCTCGACGACAACCAGCGTATTGCCGAGGTCGCGCAACCCCTGCAAAATCCGATTCAGCCGGTCGGTATCGCGCGGGTGCAAGCCGATCGACGGTTCGTCGAGCACGTACAGCGCGCCCACCAGGTGCGATCCGAGCGATGTGGCGAGTTGGATGCGTTGCGCTTCGCCGCCCGATAGAGTCGAAGTCAGCCGGTCGAGCGTGAGGTAATCGAGGCCCACTTCATCCAGGAATTGCAACCGCAACTGAATTTCTTCGAGCACTTTGTCGGCAATCGTAGATTCGGCGGCGGTGAGCTGCAGCGCTTGGAAGAAGGGCCGCGCCTCTTTTACCGTCATTTGACAGACTTCGGTAATCGACCGCCCGGCGATTTTCACCGCGCGGGCTTCGGCGCGCAGCCGCGTCCCGCGACAATCCGGGCAAAGCGCGTAACCGCGATAACGGCTCAGGAAAACGCGCACGTGCAATTTGTATTTTTTGCGCTCGAGCCACCCGAAAAATCCCTTCACGCCCGGAAAATCAGCTTTCTTGTCGCCCTCGATAATCGCGTCGCGTTGCCAGGCGCTCAGCTGGCGAAAAGGCACGTCGAGCGGAATCCCTTTGTCGCGCGCGTACGAACGCATATCCATCGCGAGTTGCCGGTAACGCGGCTTCGTCCACGGTTCGATTGTGCCGTCCGCGAGCGACTTGCTTTTATCCGGCACCACGCGATCGAGATCGAAATCGATCGTGTTGCCGAAACCCTGGCAGCGCGGGCAGGCTCCATACGGGTTGTTGAAGGAGAAAAGCCGCGGCTCCGGCTCCTGATACGTTGCGCCGCACTTTTTGCAATCGAAGCGCTCGTTGAAGATCAAACGTTCCGGCCCGGCCGTCAACGAAGCAGCGCTGTTCGCCTCCGTGGCCGCATCCGAGACAAATTCGAGAATCGCTTCGCCGCGCCCTTCGCGGTAACAAATCTCAATCGAATCCATCAGCCGCGAACGAATTTCCGGCCCCAGCACCAACCGGTCCACCAGCACGTACACCGTCTTCGTAAAATCCACATCCAGTAAATCTTCCGGCGTCGCAAGTTCAAACACGCGCCCGCTCTGATACAGGCGGTTGAATCCTCGTTTCCTCAAATTCACCAGCGTTTGGCGAATTGCTTCTGCTCCGGGACGCGTCTGCTTTCGCGACTTTGTACTCGGTGGAGTATCCGGTGTGATCTTGAGTTCGTATAAGACATAAAAGCGCCGACCCGCAGGCAGTGCCAGCACGCGCGCTGCGATTTCGTCGAGCGTATCCTTGCGCACTTCTTCGCCGCAGTTCAGGCAGAATGTGCGCCCCACGCGCGCATAGAGCAGGCGCAGGTAATCGTAGATTTCCGTCGCTGTCGCCACCGTCGACCGCGGATTGCGCGTCGAGTTTTTCTGCCGGATAGAGATGGCCGGCGCGATCCCGGTAATCTCGTCCACGTCGGGCTTCTCGATGCGCTCGAGAAACTGCCGCGCGTAAGCCGAAAGCGACTCGATATACCGGCGCTGGCCTTCGGCATACAGCGTGTCAAACGCCAGGCTCGATTTGCCTGAACCGGAAACCCCGGTAACCACAGTGATAGCGCCGTGCGGAATCGTAAAGTCAATATTCTTTAGGTTGTGGACGCGCGCCCCGCGTACACGAATCTCTTCCACCTCGCCCGGCACCGGAGATCGCTCGGTGTCACGGTGTTGAAGCGCCTTTGCGAGTGCCGCCTTGTCTGTAGGGTTCTTCGGCATGCGAGTAAACACACGATTATACGCCGTTCCATCAAGCGCGGCAAACCGCGCGAAATCCCACTGTCGTCGCCGGAAGAAGCCCGAAACCTCGCATTTTGCGCGGGTTCTGTGTTAGTTCTTATGCGGGGCCACGATGACATCCGGAAGTCCAAGATTTGCCCGCATCATCTGGATCGTGCTGGACAGCGTCGGCATCGGCGAATTGCCGGACGCCAAGGACTATGGAGACGTCGGCCGCGACACTCTCGGTCACGTCGCTCGCTCCCGCGCGCTGCGGATTCCAAATCTTCAGCGGCTCGGCATCGGCAATATTGCTCCGCTCGAATCCATCACACCGCCCGAACATCCCGCCGCCAGTTACGGAAAGGGCGCGACGAAATCACCGGGAAAGGATACCACTACCGGACATTGGGAAATGGCGGGCGTTTGGCTCGACCAGGCTTTCCCGGTCTATCCCAGTGGATTTCCCAAGTACATCATTTCGGAATTCGAGCGCCAGATCGGCCGCCGCACGCTCGGCAACAAGCCCGCCTCAGGAACGGAAATCATCAAGGAGTTGGGCGTCGAGCACGTCACGACCGGGTTCCCGATTGTCTACACGTCTGGCGACAGCGTTTTTCAGGTCGCCGCGCATGAAGATGTAATTCCCATCGAAGAGCTCTACCGCATGTGCGAGATCGGGCGGAAGATTCTGGACGGTCCCAACCGCGTCGGTCGTGTGATCGCGCGCCCGTTCGCCGGTCCGCCCAGTAATTTTCAGCGCACCGAGCGCCGTCACGACTACGCCGTTGAGCCGCCCAAGCCAATGCTTCTCGACGTGCTCGCAGAGAGCGCCACTCCGGTATTCGGCGTAGGCAAAATTCACGACATCTATAACGGTCGCGGCTTAGATGACTACGTCACCACGAGGAATAATTCGGATGGTATGTCAAAGCTCACCGAAGCGATCGCCCAGCGCCCCAAAGGATTGATCTTCGCGAATCTGGTCGATTTCGACATGCTCTACGGCCATCGCAAAGATGTCGAGGGTTTCGCGCGGTCGCTAGAACAATTCGACGAACAGCTCGGCCCATTCCTCGAACATCTGGTCTCTTCGGACTTGCTAATCATCACGGCGGACCATGGATGCGATCCCGATCCCGTCAATCCCACGACGGATCACTCTCGCGAGTACGTCCCGATCCTCGCTTACTCTCCGCGCTCCGCATACGGGCGGAAACTGGGCACGCGCTCAACGCTCGCGGACATGGGACAAACGGTCGTCGAAAATTTCGGCGGAGAAATCCCCCACGGCACCAGTTTCCTTGAATTGCTTTCGAGATAAGCGGACGAAGAGACGCTTCGCCGTGTTTCCTGCTGAGCTTTTACTGGCCTTGCGAAGCCTTCTGTGCGTAATAGCCGGCCCGTGTCCTGACCGCTAATTTTCCGTGTCCTTTTGGCGACACCACCTGGACCTGCACCGTGCGGAATGTGCCGTCCTTCGCGGAATTGCTCGGATAGTAGCCCAGCTCATACTGATTGCGAATGTCGCGCGCCACTTGCGCGCAGATCGCCTGCACCTGTTCGAGGTTGTCAGGGAAATAGGCCAGCCCGCCGGTCGCCGTTGCGAGCTCGGTCAAGGTTTTTTTTGAGTGCCGCACCATGCTCTTGCTGTGCTTGCGATCGTCCTCGCTGAAGACGCCGATCGCGTAAATCGCCGCATCCGATTGCTGCGCCACTTTGATCGTGTATTCGAAAGGCTTGCGGCTCGCATCATCGTCGCCATCGGTGATTACGAGCAACACGCGCTTGTCCTTGTGCCCTTTCTTAAGGTGATCGAGCGATCCGATGATCGCGTCATAAAGAGCGGTGCTTCCGCGCGAGTCGATGCGCGAGAGCGCTTCATTCAATTCCTTCTGATCGTTCGTGAAATCTTCATTCAAGTCGAGATAATACTCGTCGTTAAAGTTTACGACGAATGCTTCGTCTCGTGGATTGCTCGTCTTCACGAAGGTGAGCGCGGCTTCATTCACCTGCGCGCGTTTTTCGCGCATGCTGCCGCTGTTGTCGATCACCAGCCCCATGGTCACGGGAATATCTTCGCGGGAAAAGAGTGAAATCTTCTGTTCCACCTTATCCTCGAACACGCGAAAATTGTCCTGCTTCAGATCCCCGACGAATTGCCCCTTCTCGTCATCCACAGTCGCATGCAACACAACTAAGTCGACGTTCGCTTTGATGACGCCCTTCTGCTGTCCGGGGTTTTGCGGAGGCGGCGGGCCGGGAATTGCTCCCTGCGCGCGAACCCGCGGCGCCACCAGACAAAAACTCAGGAGCGCGAGAAAGAAAATTGCAAAGCGATTATTCCTAGTGGCCGGGCGCAAAATAGCCCGTCTTCGAATATACGGTGAGGGGAGGAAGTCCCTTTGGCGGGTGCAGCTTGACCTTGATCTTGCGCCATCGGCCGTCATGCGCATGATCGCTCGGTCTGTATCCCAGGACATATTGGTTGCGCAACTCCATGCTGATTTTTGAGGCAATGTCCGGCAAATCCGCAATCTGATTCACCACAAACGTCCGGCCACCTGTCATGGCCGTCAAATCGCTTAACAAGGAAGGCCCGCCTGCTTCTTCCGGCGTGCGGCCGCCGTTGGGATCATAAAGCCCAATGGCGAAAATTTGCACGTCCGCTTCTTTTATGAAGTTCCGAACGTCGTTCAGCGTGTACCTGCTGTGATTATCGCCCCCGTCGGATATGATGAGCAACGCCTTCTTTGTGTTGTGTGCTCCTTTCATCTGGCTCAGACCCAGATAAATTCCATCGAAGAGCGCCGTCTCGCCTTTTGCCGCGGTGAACATCAGCCGGTTTTGCAGTTCTTCCACGCTTCCCGTGAACGAACTCACTAATTCCGCGCGGTCGTTAAAATCGACAAGGAAAAATTCATCCTGCGGATTTGCGGTGCGGAAGAATTGCACCGCGGCCAGCCGCGACTTATCAATCTTGTCGGTCATGCTGCCGCTCATATCGAAAATTACGCCGATGGATATCGGCACATCCTCGCTCGAGAACCGCACAATCTCCTGCTCCGTGTTGTCCTCGAAGATGCGGAAGGCGTCCTGCTCCAGCCCGGTGACCAAGCGGCCGTACGGGTCCGTGATGGTCACGTTGACCAAAGTCATTTCCGTTTCAGTTTTGAGTTTCTTGCCGGGCTTTTCGGAACTGGCGGGCTTAACCGGACCCGGCGCTTCGTTCTGGGCCCAGGTGGATGTGGCGAAGAAGGGAGCCGCGAGAAGAATTCCTACCGCACAAACCGCTGAGAGCCCCCATCTTGCACCGGGCTGCGTAGCGCGGTATTTCAAGGTGCCCCCGAATGGCCTATGCTGCTGGCAAATTGTATCATTATCGTTTGCGAAAACAAGGAGCGAAACACGTTTTCTCAGCCGGGAGTCTCCCTCAACGCCTCTTTCTGCCTGCCGCTTGTGGCTGCCGCGCATCCCATCGCATAGTGTTAGACTTAGTTTCATACGAAAGGGTTGACGGTTGTGATGGCCACCCAGAATACCGGTTCGAACGTGAAGGTTTTCGCCATAATTCCAGCCCGGTACGCCTCTACCCGCCTACCGGGCAAGCCTTTGGCGCGCATTGCCGGGCGATCAATGATCCAGCATGTGGTTGAGCGAGCCCGGCAAGCTTCGCATGTGGCGCGTGTAGTGGTTGCCACAGACGATGAACGCATCAAGCAGGCGGTTGAGGAGTTTGGTGGCGAGGCAATCCTCACCCGGCGCGACCACCGTACTGGTACGGATCGAGTGGCCGAAATCGCCGCTCACCTGGAAGCCGAAATCTACGTAAACATCCAGGGAGACGAGCCGCTCATTGACCCCGGCACCATTGACGCCGTTGTCGCCGAAATGCTCGAAGACGATTCCATCCGAATCGCCACGCCCTGCACCGCGATTACGCAGGCGATTGACGTGATGGATCCCAACATCGTGAAAGTAGTCCGCGATTTTGACGGAAATTGTCTTTATTTTTCGCGCGCGCCGATTCCCTGGGTGCGCGATACGAAGGCAGCCGTCGCTCCGCATCATTGGAAGCATGTGGGCCTTTACGCTTTCCGTCGCGATGCGCTGCTCGAATTTCCAACGTTTCCTCCGGGTGAGCTCGAGGCGGTCGAACAACTCGAACAGCTTCGCTGGCTCGAGAATGGCTTCCGGATTCGCGCCATCGAAACGGATTACGACGCAATCAGCGTTGACGTGCCTGCGGACATCCAGCGCGTGGAAAAAATTCTGCAGGAGCGCGCTGCTTCCTGAACCTGCCATGCTCCGCGCGCCGTTCCACCTGCCACAAAAAAAATTTCGCATCGCGATTTGACACGCGCCGCGTTTCCGAACATAATGCCGAGTACGCCGATTCCAGTGGAGGAATTCGAGCGCTTTGCGGGCCGCCCCGAAATACATCTTTGTAACCGGCGGCGTAGTATCTTCCCTCGGCAAAGGCGTCGCGGCCGCCTCCATCGGCTGCCTCCTCGAAAGCCGCGGCCTGAGAGTCACCCTCCAGAAGTGCGATCCCTACTTGAACGTCGATCCCGGCACTATGTCGCCCTACCAGCACGGCGAAGTGTTTGTCACAGATGACGGCGCGGAGACTGACCTCGATCTGGGCCACTACGAACGCTTCACGAATTCTCATCTCACCCGAGACCACAACTGGACCACCGGCCGCATTTACGAATCTATTATCGCGAAAGAACGCCGCGGCGACTACCTCGGCAAGACCGTCCAGGTGATCCCCCACGTCACCGACGAAATCAAAGCCGCGTTTCGCAAAGTCGCGGACGCCGTCGACGTGGTCATCGTCGAAGTTGGCGGCACCGTGGGCGACATCGAATCGCTTCCGTTCCTCGAAGCCATCCGCCAGATGCGCCTCGAATTGGGCTCGGAAAATGCTCTTTTCGTCCATCTCACGCTCGTGCCCTTTATCCCCACCGCCGGCGAATTGAAAACCAAGCCCACCCAGCACAGCGTCAAGGAACTCCTCAGCATCGGAATTCAGCCCGATCTTCTGATTTGCCGCAGCGACCGCCAGCTCGGCAGCGATCTAAAGGGCAAGATCGCACTCTTCTGCAACGTCCACGAATCTTGCGTCGTCTCCGCGCCTGACGTCGGAAACATTTATGAAGTCCCGATGTCCCTCGCAGCCGAGCGGCTCGATGAACAGATTCTCCGCCTGCTGCGCCTTGAAGCGCTGCCGCGCGATTTGAGCCGCTGGCTGGCGATGCTCGAGACGCTCGAACATCCGCAGGGCGAGGTGCACATCAGCGTGGTAGGAAAGTACGTCCAGCTCGAGGACGCTTACAAGAGTTTGCGCGAAGCGCTGGTTCACGGCGGCCTCGCGAATCGCCAGCGCGTCGTTTTCGAATGGATTGAAGCGGAAGACATCGATTCGCTCGCCGCTGCCGACCGCCTGCTTCGCCACGCCGACGGCATTCTCGTTCCCGGTGGATTCGGCAAGCGCGGCATCGCTGGCATGGTGCAGGCGATCACCTACGCGCGCGAAAAGAAAATCCCGTTCTTCGGTATCTGCCTCGGCATGCAGTGCGCCACGATCGAATACGCGCGCCAGGTATCAAAAATCGAAAATGCGGACAGCACGGAATTCGATCCATCCACCTCGAATCGCGTCATTTACAAATTGCGCGAGCTTCTCGGCGTGGACGAAATGGGCGGCACGATGCGCCTGGGCGCGTGGTCCTGCAAACTCGAGCCCGGCTCCTTCGCAGCCAAAGCCTACGGCGCCCTCGAAATCTCCGAGCGCCACCGCCACCGCTACGAATTCAATTGTGAATACGAACCCACTCTGACGCGCGCCGGCTTCCGCATCACCGGTCGCACGCCCGACGGCGTCTACGTCGAAATCGTTGAAGTGCCCGATCACCCCTGGTTCGTCGGCTGCCAGTTTCACCCCGAATTCAAATCCAAGCCTCTCGCCCCGCACCCCCTCTTCGCTGCCTTCATCCGTGCCAGCCTCGAAAATCGCCGCGCCCGTCAAGGCGTAGCCACCGAAAATCGCGTCCCCGCCGACTCCGCCGACTGAGGCGATCGCATCTCCAGCGCTGTCATCCTGAGCGAAGGCTCGCGGTCTTGTTTTCCTCGCGAAGCGAGGCGCGAGCCGCAGTCGAAGGATCTGGTTTTGCAGTTCGCCTTTCCGGAAGTGGCGCCTTCCGTTTGTTTGTCTCTTATTTGAAATTTGAAATAGCCTTTGCCTTTGTGTCTCAGCGCATGCCTCGCCGCTTCTCCACGCGGCGGTATAATGTCCTCCTCATGCCTCAAGCCCCCATCGCACTGCCCGCACGCCGCCGCCTTCCCCCCGGCCCGCGCGGCCTCGGCCTCCTCCGCCAATCCTTGACCATGGGACAGGATTGGAGCGGCTTCCTCGGGCGCTGCGCTCGCCAGTACGGTGACGTCTCCTATTTCCGCTTCCTCAACGTTCCCGTCTGCCTCGTCGTCCACCCCGACGATATCGAGCGCATCCTCGTCAAAGAACACGCGAATTTTCACAAATCGCGCGACTACCGCGCCCTCCGCGCAGTCCTCGGCAACGGCCTGCTTACCAGCGAAGGAGAATTCTGGCAGTCGCAGCGCAAGCTGATCCAACCCGCTTTCCGCCACGAAAATATCGTCGCCTACGGCCAGATCATGACGCGCGCAGCCGCCGCTCTGCTTGCCGGATGGAAGCCCGGCGAGACTCGCGACCTGCACGCCGACATGATGACTCTCACTCTCGAAGTCGTCGCCAGGTCTCTGTTCGGCTCCGACGTTTCCGGTGAAGCGCGCGGCGTCGCACAATCCATGGCCGTCGTCATGGAACTCTTCATCACGCAAGCCAATTGGGCATTCATTCTTCCGGATCGCGTCCCCATCCCCAAAAGCAAGCGCCTGCGCCAGTCCATCCAGCACCTCGACGATATGGTCTATCGCCTTATCCGCGCCAGGCGCACATCCTTGGCCGGCAACGGCGCGAGATCGGCCGAACCCGGCACAGATCTATTGATCACGCTGCTTGCTATGCGGGATGAAACAGGAAGCCGAATGACCGACGTGCAGTTGCGCGACGAAATCATGACCCTTTTTCTCGCCGGTCACGACACCACCGCCAATGCGCTCACCTGGACGTGGTATTTGCTCGTGCAAAATCCCGAAGCGGACGCTGCGCTCGGCGCAGAACTTCGCGAAGTGCTGGGAGATCGCGCGCCCACAGTGGCCGATCTTCCGCGTTTGCCCTACACGGAAATGGTCGTGAAAGAATCGATGCGTCTATACCCGCCGGCATGGGGCGTCGGCCGCCGCGCCATCCGCGATTTCGAAATCGGAGGCTATCGCGTTCCGGCCGGGACGAATTTCTTTTTGCTCGAATGGGTCACCCAGCGCGACGCCCGTTGGTTCCCCGATCCCGAACGCTTCGATCCCGAGCGCTGGCGCCACGACCCCATTCGTACCGGCAAGCTCCCGCGCTTCGCCTATTTTCCCTTCGGCGGCGGCCCCAGAGTCTGCATCGGCGCCGGCTTCGCCATGATGGAAGCCACACTCCTTCTCGCCGCCATCGCCCAGCGCTTCCGCTTCACCCTCGCCCCCAATCAATCCGTCGAGCCCCTCTTTTCCGTCACCCTCCGTCCCAAATCCGGCCTCCTCATGCACCTCCACCCCCGCACGTGACTCTCACGCTCGGCGTTTGCGCGCAGGCATCACCCACCACTGCCTTTCTAATCCACGGTTTCGCGATTAAAATGCCGCGTAACTAGTCCAAAATCAATTACATACAAATTTATAATTGGCGGTAAAACAGGGGGGCCTCGCACCCGCAGTTACCCTTCGCCGCGCAACATGTTGCAAATGCCAGGGAACCTGCATAGGCTGTTGCGTTCCTGGGAGAACGAATCAGCAATGACCGAGGCGCGCACATTTTCGGTGGGCAAAATTCAATTTGGCGGAAGCGCGCCGCTATTCCTGATTGCGGGCCCCTGCGTCATCGAGAGCGAAGATCACGCGATGATGCTCGCGGAAAAACTCAGCGCGATCGCCGGCGAACTGAAAGTGCCCTATATCTTCAAAGCTTCCTACGACAAAGCGAATCGGACATCGTCATCCTCATATCGCGGCCCAGGATTGAAAAAGGGACTGAAAATTCTGGCGAAGATCAAAAAGCGCACCAACCTTCCGATTCTCACCGACGTGCACGACGCTTCGGAGGTGGAAGAAGCCGCCGAGGTCGGCGACATTTTGCAGATTCCCGCGTTTCTCTCCCGCCAGACCGATCTGCTCGTCGCCGCGGGAAAATCAGGACGCGCCGTGAACATTAAGAAAGGCCAGTTTCTTTCGCCGTGGGAAATGAAAAATGCGGCGGAAAAAGTGGCCGGCACCGGAAACAAAAAAATCTTCCTCTCCGAACGCGGCAGTTCGTTCGGCTATCAGAATCTTGTCGTAGACATGCGCTCGTTTCCGATCATGGGCAGGCTCGGCTATCCGGTGGTTTTTGACGTGACGCACTCCGTGCAGCTTCCCGGCGGGGCAGGGAACTCCAGCGGAGGCCAGCCGGAATTCATCGAACCGCTGGCGCGAGCGGGCGTCGCGGCGGGCGCTGATGGAATTTTTCTCGAAGTGCATGACAATCCCGCCAAAGCGCTCTCCGACGGCACGAATGCGCTTCCGCTCGCGCAATTCCGTCCGCTGCTCGAAAAAATCGTCGAGCTGTCCACGCTTGTGAGAAAGTGGGACGCATAAAAATGCCGCGCGCCACCACCTCCACGAAAAAGGCAAAATTAGAAGATCAGCCGAAGTCTGCGCTAGCGACAGCAAAACGGGTGCTGCGAATTGAGGCCGAAGCGATTGCCGGGTTGATCGAGCGGCTGGACGGCCAATTCGAAAAAGCTGTCGAAATGCTCTTCGCCTGCCGGGGACGCGTCGTCGTTACCGGTCTCGGCAAGTCGGGACTCATCGGACGAAAAATTTCAGCCACGTTCTCAAGCACGGGAACGCCTTCGATTTTCTTGCACGCAGCGGACGCGCTGCATGGCGATCTGGGCGCGCTGACCGCGGACGATGTGATGCTGGCGATCTCGACGAGCGGCGAGACGGAAGAGATTGTTGAGATACTCGAATCGGTGAAGCGAATGGGGATTCGGCTGATCGGGCTCACGGCGAAGATCGGTTCGAGCCTGGCCAGCGCGAGCGATGTGGTGTTGGATATCGCCGTGAAGGAAGAGGCGTGTTCGCTGAACTTGGCGCCTACGGCTTCCACGGCCGCGGCCCTCGCGATGGGCGACGCGCTGGCGATTTCACTGCTTGACCGGCGCGGATTCAAAGAAGAGGATTTTGCGGCGCTTCATCCCGGCGGACGGCTTGGCAAGAAACTGCGCCACGTGGAAACCCTGATGCATGCGGGAGAGAAGGCACCGCGAGTACTGCCAGGCGCGAAGATGCCCGACGTGATCTACGAAATGAGCCACAAAGGATTGGGCCTCACGGCCGTCACGGAAGCGAGCGGGAAGCTTCTCGGTCTTATCACTGACGGAGATTTGCGGCGCGTGATGCAAAGGCGGCAGCAGAACGTGCTGGAGTTGACGGCGGCGGATTGCATGACACGGAATCCGGTCACTCTGCCGCGCACGGAACTTGCCGCGAGCGCACTGCGCTTGATGGAAGAGAAAAAGATCACTTCGGTGATTGTGGTGGATAGCGCGGGGCGACTTGAAGGCGTGGTGCACATTCACGATTTGTGGACGCTGCAGCTTTTCTGAGGACGAAGCGGATGGCAATCAAAGAACTGAAATTTCCGTCGAAGGTGATGCGGCGCGCGAAACCGATTCGCGTCCTGCTGATGGATGTGGACGGGACGATGACGCCCGGCTGGGTCTGCCTGCAGACTTTCCCCGACAACAGCGTGGCCGAGATGAAAATGTTCAACGCGCATGACGGCGCGGGAATCACGCTGGCCAGCATCATGGGAATTCGAACCGGATTTATCACCGGACGCGATTCGCCGGCAAATGCGCGGCGAGCGCGCGAGTCGAGGATGGAGTTTGTGATTCAGGGACAGCCGAAGAAGCTGGAATCGTACAAGGCGATTCTGGTGCGGGCTGGTGTGACGGACGAGGAAGCGGCCTACGTGGGAGACGACCTTCCGGATTTGCCGATCCTCGAGCGCTGCGGGCTTGCGGTTGCTGTTGGGGACGCGGTTTTCGAAGTGAAAAAAGCCGCCCACTACGTCACTACGGTGAAGGGCGGCGAAGGCGCGATTCGCGAGGTGGTGGAGCTCATTCTGAAGGCGCAGGGGAAATGGAAAAAGGCGATTCCGCAGGCGATTGCGTAGGGAAAACCTTTGCGCGGACTTCTTTGTGTTCAGGATTCGTTTTCCGGGAGGACCTGTGGCGAATCGAGCAGGCGCTGTACACATTCCGCGAGGCTATTGAAACAGTCCAGCTTGGGTAAGAGAGCGTCGATACCAATCGCGGTCATCAGCGATTTGTAGCTCAAGACTTCGTCATACATCGTAAGCAGCACGATCCGCACAGTTGGCATCCGTGCCCTCAATAAGGATGCCACCTCCGCGCCGTTCATGTGCGGCATGCGAAGATCCAGAAGGATCAGGCTGGGCTGAAGTTCGCTGGTCTTTTCGAGCACATCGTTGCCGTCGATGGCTTCGCCACAGACTTCAAAATTGTGCCGGACAAGGTAGGAACGAACGGCTTTTCGAAAGAGCCCGCTATCATCCGCGATCAGTATACCGTTGGGCACCTGGGGCCTGACAACTACCGCGTTTTTTAGCATCCCGCTCCGCTCGCCAACATCGGGTGTTATGTGTAGGTGGATTCCAATCGCACGAAGCCGATCGTGCAATCGCCTTTCGAGACTTTAGGAGTTGCGCGAATCCGGGTTTTTGTGACATAAGGTCAGTAATTTCTTTTTGCTCTCCACAGCATTTGCAGCTAGGGATATGGGATAAAGACCCTATGGTGGAGAAAAGTTCAAAACTCTAGCATTTCACAGAAGTACGCTCCCTACGCGGGTACTGAGAGCGCCCGTAGTCCCGGCTGGCGCTTAACATGCCGCGCGCCATTACCCGGCAACGGCGGCAAACGCTTCATTCGCGAACGAAGGAGAGACAGATGAAACCGTACGGCTCGCGTTCCCATTTTCGCGTTGCGCTCTTTCTGCTGGCCGCATCACTTCTTGCCCTGCCTCGTATCGTCCAGGCGCAGGATGTCGATCCTCCCAGCCGAGTGGCGCGATTGAATTTTATTGAGGGCTCGGTTTCGTTCCAACCTGCTGGGGAGTCGGAGTGGGTCACAGCGAATCCGAACCGCCCGCTTACCACAGGAGATCAGCTCTGGGCGGACCAAGGTTCGCGCGGTGAATTGCATTTGGGAGGCGCGGTGCTTCGCCTTTCGTCGGAGACGGCCGTTTCGTTCCTGAATCTGACGGACCAGGCGGTTCAAATTCAGGTGGCGCAAGGCTCTGCGTCGCTGCGCGTGCGCCATCTGGAAGACAACGAGAGCTACGAGCTTGATACTCCGAATCTGGCTCTTTCCATTCTGCGCCCGGGGAAGTATCGCGTGGATGTGAGCCCGAACGGAAACACGAGCACCGTGTACGTGGAAGGCGGCTCGGCGGAAGTCACTGCGGGTGGGGAGGCGTACAACGCCGGGCCCGGCCAGCAATACACTTTCTCCGGAACGGACCAGGTGAGCTATGACAAGCAGCCGCTCCCTCAGGCCGATAACTTTGAGGAATGGGGGGTGGAACGTGACCGGCGTGAAGAGAGGTTCGAATCGTCGCGCTATGTCTCGCCGGATGTGATCGGCTACGAAGATCTCGACGATCATGGCACGTGGCGCGACGACCGAGAGTACGGGCACGTCTGGATTCCGAACGGCGTGGCCGTCGATTGGGCTCCCTATCGCTATGGACATTGGGCATATGTTGCGCCCTGGGGTTGGACGTGGGTCGAAGATGAGCCTTGGGGATTTGCGCCATTCCATTATGGGCGCTGGGCTGTCGTGGGGGACGGAGGTTGGGGTTGGGTGCCCGGACCGGTTCCGGTGGCAGGCGCTGTCTACGAGCGGCCCGTCTATGCGCCGGCGCTGGTGGCGTTTGTCGGAGGAGGGGCAGTCGCGGCCTCGATCGAACTCGGCGGTCCGGCCGGAGTTGGAGTGGCCTGGTTTCCTTTGGGTCCGCGCGACGTATGGGTGCCCTCTTACCGCGCGAGCGAAGTGTATGTGTCGCGAGTGAACGTGACGAATTCGCGAGTGATCAACCGGACGGAAGTGGTGAACGTGTACAACACCACGGTGGTGAATCGGACGACTGTAGTGAACCGCACATACATGTACGAGAATTCGCCGCACGCCGTTACCGCTGTTTCGAGGAACGCGTTTCAGAACGGCGAGCCTGTGGGTAGGGCTCACGTGCAAGTGAATCCGCAGCAGATTCAGCACGCGCGGGTGGTGGAGACGGCCGCAGTAGCTCCCACGCCGCGAGCTGTCGCGGGGCCCAGCGCGCCTGCAAAGCCCTCGGCACGTCCTCCTGAAAAACTTGCCAGTAGGCCAGTGATAACGAAGATGGCTCCCTCGGCTCGAGCAATTCCCGTGGGCCACTCAAAACCAGCGCCGGCCGCGTTTCACACTGAGGCAAATGCGAAACCCGCCCCCGCGCAGCCGAACCGGCCAGCGCAGCCCTCAGCAGAAAAGCCGCCGGCAGGGCAGCCCGACAAGCCGAACGCGGCAGCGCCTGAGAAGCCAGGCGAGCGCCCGAATCAACCACCTGCGCGTGCGAATGAGCCACCCCCGGCGAATCGGCCAGCGCAACCGCCCGCGCGGGAAAATCAGCCGCCTGCGCGTACGAACGAACCGCCTCCGGCGAATCACCCGGCGCAGCCGCCGCCGCGCGAGAATCAGCCGCCCGCGCGCGAAAATCAGCCACCTGCTCGTCCGCCTGCGCGGGAAAACCCGCCGCCCGCGCGAGAGAATCAACCTGCGGCGCGTGAAAATCAGCTGCCGGCCCGTGAGTCACATCCACCCACGCGTGAGAATCAGCCGCCAGCGCGAGAAAACCAACCGCCGGCGCACGAAAATCGTCCGCCTGCCTACGAGAACCAGCCGCCACCTCGCGAAAATGTGCCAAGACAGCAACCGCCTCCGGAAACGAGGAAATCGAATCCGCCACCGAAGGAGACGAAGCCCTCGAACGAGGAGAAGAAGAAGGACAATCAGCAAAAGGAATAATCTTTTCTTCTTCCGGTTGGAAGCAAATGCTCGCCGCTACGCTGTCAGTCGAGCGTGCAGCTACTTTTTCCGCCGGCCGTTATGGCCACAAGTCAGTAGGGGCGGGTCGTAGACCCGCCCGCGTAACCCACAACTCCAAAACAAACTATTCTGCGTTCGGTGTGCTCGGAGTGAAGAGCCGAGTGCTGGCATGGACATGGCAGCACAGCAGCTTCATTTTTCCTAGAACGGGTCGAAGTGCAACGACGGCTCAGACGGGAACCTTGATTCTGCCCTTTATGATCGCGAGCTTGTGCTCGATGTTGAAATCCGTCGGTGATCTGACGCTCTGCGAAAAGATCAACGACTCGAACTGGAAGCGGACGGTATGAAGCCGGTGAGCGGCGGTCTTCTGGCGGGAGGCTTGTGCAGGACGATTTCGGGCGCTTTGGGCGGCGTGGGCCAGTCGACCTATTCGAGCGACGTGGGACTTTCGTTGACGACGGCCGCGACGAGCCGGGTGATCGCATGGCCGGCGGGGCTGATCATTATGGGGCTCGCATTTTTTCCGCGGCTGGCGACGGTTTTTTCCGTGATGCCGGACCCGGTGATCGGAGCCGTGCTGGTGTACGTGGCGTGTTTCATGATTCTGGGCGGGCTGCAGGTGATGATGTCGCGCTGCTGGACACGCGGCGAATTCTTGTGATCGGAATCGCGGTGATCTTCGGGCTGAGCGTGGAGATCGTTCCGGGACTTTACTCATCGGTGCCGGCGTGGATCAAACGCTTTTCAGCTCCGCGCTTTCGCTGGGAACGGTACTGGTGGTGGGGCTGAACTTGTTATTTCAGCCGGGAACTTCGAAGCGGCAGATTTTCGACATCGATCCGGTGGCGGGACTGGGCGACAACGATGTGCGGCGAATGATGGAGGAGCTGGGCGCGACCTGGGGCATGCGGCCGGAAGTGGCGGGGCGGGCGGCGAACCGTCTGCATGAGCTGATGATCTATTTCGGGCAGATGGGGGTGCGCGGGCCGGTGCATATCACGGCGCAATTCGATGAATTCAATCTGGATTTCAATGTGGAATATGCGGGACCGGCCGTTCATTTTCCGGACAAGCCGCCGAGGTGGAGGCGATTGCTACGGAGGAAGCGGGAGGATGCCGCTGCTGTACGCGTATGTGGTGCGTGGATATGCGGATGGGGTGAAAGTGAGTTCGGAGGCGGGGAAAGCGGATACATCTGCATTTTGGCGATTAGGGGTGGCGTGACGGTGAGCCTCGTACGCGCCGAGATGGGAAACGGCTAGCGAAATGGAGCGGGAGAAGGGAATCGAACCCTCACCTCAAGCTTGGGAAGCTCGCGTTCTACCACTGAACTACTCCCGCTCGCGTGAGACGAGGTCATTCTACCACTTTGGTGGGCGGCCTCGAAACCATCGGGTCCTTCCGTTCCTCCACTGAGTCTTGTAAGGTTCTGGCTGGACGATTGGCACCATGTTTTGACTAAGGTCGAGATCTTCTCGCGGCCAAGACGGAAACGATAAGCCGTAAGCCAAAGAGACCGACACCAAGTGCCATGAGCGCCAATCCCGGGTGATCTTTAATGGTCCATTTCCGATATGTAAAGCCAAAGATCGAAGCGAACAGAAACATGAAGCCAAAACCATAGAGAGCGTCTCTTATATCACCGCTGTCCATATTGAGTTGCAAGATAAAATCGGAGTTCGCTGGCTAGAACTCACCGATCGCGACCGCAGTTGCAACGAATGCTCAACGAGAGAACGGGACTTAGCGGCGGTGCGAGCATATGAAGCCGTGGTAGAGTGGCGGGCTTAGGCAAACCGTAGGGTAAGCGAATCCAGGAGGGGAAGTGGCGTATCGAGACTTGCGCGATTTTCTGCGCACGCTGGAGAAAAGGGGCGAGTTGAAGCGGATTTCCGAGGAGGTGGATCCGGTCCTCGAGATTACGGAGATTACCGACCGGGTGGTGAAGGCCGAGGGGCCAGCGCTGCTGTTTGAAAAGCCGAAAGGCTCGCGGATTCCGGTGGTGACGAATCTGGTGGGGAGCGAGCAGCGGATGCATCTGGCGCTGGAAGTGGATGCGCTGGAGGAAGTAGCCGGCCGGATTTCTGCGTTTCTCGATATGCAATCGCCGCAGGGCATTTTCGAGAAGGTGAAGATGTTGCCGAAGCTGGCAGAGCTGGGATCGTTTTTTCCGAAGACGGTGCGGAGTGGGGAATGCCAGGAAGTGGTGCGGGAGAAGGATTTTTCGCTGGGTTATTTCCCGATATTGCAGTGCTGGCCGCAGGATGGCGGGCGTTATATCACCTGGCCGATGGTGATTACGAAAAACCCTGAAACGGGCAAGCGCAACGTGGGCTGTTATCGCATGCAGGTGTATGACGAGCGCACGACGGGAATGCACTGGCAGACGCACAAGCACGGGGCTGAACATTTCCGCAGCGCGCGGGCGAAGAACCGGGAAGGGAAGCTCGAGGTAGCGGTGGCGATTGGCGCCGATCCAGCCACGTGCCTGGCGGGAATTTTGCCGGTGCCGCCGGACATGGATGAGTTTCTGTTTTCCGGGTTTTTGCGGCGCGACCCCGTGGAACTGGTGGCGTGCAAGACTGTGGATCTGGAAGTTCCGGCGAATGCGGAGATTGTGCTGGAGGGTTATGTGGAATTGGGGGAGATGCGCACGGAAGGGCCGTTCGGGGATCACACCGGTTTCTATTCGCTGGAAGGCGAGTTTCCAGTGTTTAACATACAGTGCATCACACACAGAAAAGATCCGCTGTACCTGACGACAATCGTGGGGCCTCCTCCGCAGGAGGATTACTTCATCGGGCATGCGATCGAGCGCGTTTTTCTGCCGGTGATGAAGATGCAGTATCCGGAAATCGTGGACGTGGCGATGCCGGCGGAAGGCATCTTTCAGAATTTGATGATCGTGACGATCAGGAAGAGCTATCCGGGGCACGCGCGCAAGATCATGAATGCGATCTGGTCGCTCGGGCAGGCGATGTTCACAAAGGTGGTGCTGGTACTGGACCACGACGTGAATGTGCAGGATTCGCGAGAGGTGGTGTGGAAGGCTCTATGCGCCATTGATCCCGAGCGAGATATTCAGTTTGTGCTGGGCCCCGTGGATACGCTGGACCACGCCGCGCGGCGGCAAGATTTTGGGTCGAAGATGGGGATTGATGCCACCCGGAAGTGGGTTGAAGAAGGTTATACCGGGAGATGGCCCGACGAAATCAAGATGGATTCGGACACAAAACGGCGCGTAGACGAAATTTGGCGGCATCTAAAAATCGACACGCCGAAGAAAAAGCAATAAAACGGCAAAGGCCTCCTTGGTAATCAACCCGCCTTTTCTCAGCGATTAGCGTGCAAGAAACCTGTACTTTACCTGTCCTTTTCGCCTAACTGTCCTTCCGACCAAGGTTTTTATCAAGAGCACACACGAGAAGAACGTTTGTTGACACTTCGTGGTGCGGATGCAATAAACGAGTGAAAGCGGAGCGTACCGGGATTCACAGTACTTTGGTTCTCTGCGCTGTCTCAAGCCAAATGGGGTTTTGGTTCTGAGAAACAGCAGCAAGTTCCAGGCTCTCTTAGCGAAAGCGAAAGTAGTGAAGCAAAGGTGAAAGCTGGGGCCGCCCTGCGAAGCGGGACGGAGTGAGGAGTGAGGGGCCGCGCGATGTTCAATCTGGGGAAAACGAAATCGTTGATTGGCCTGGATATCGGCTCGAGCTCTGTGAAGGCCATCGAGCTGAAGAAAACGAAAGAGGGCTACGAGCTGGTAAGCCACGGCATCGAGACTCTCGCCCAGGATACCGTCGTGGACGGCGCCATCATGGACGCCCCCTCGGTGGCAGAAAAGATCGTCTCCATTTTCGACAATCAGAAAATCAAAGCGAAAGATGTTGCAACGTCCGTGTCGGGACACTCGGTGATCGTGAAGCGGGTGAGCATGCCGCTGATGACCGAGGAAGAGCTGTTCGACCGGATCCAGTCGGAGGCCAGCCAGCACATCCCGTTTGACATCGCGGACGTGAACCTGAGCTACCAGCTGCTGGAAGCGACCGAGAACCAGATGGACGTGCTTCTGGTGGCCGTCAAGAAAGACAAGATCCTGAACCACACCAACGTGCTGGCGCAGGCGGGCAAGACACCGATGGTGGTGGACATCGACGCGTTCGCCTTGCAGAACTGTTTCGAAGTGAACTACGAACCGGATCCTTCCCAGGTGGTTGCGCTGCTGAACGTGGGCGCGAGCGTGATGAATATCAATATCGTCCGAGGTTGGACGCCGCTGTTTACGCGCGACGTTTCGGTGGGCGGTAACCAGTACACCGACGCGTTGCAGAAAGAGCTCGACCTGAGCTTCGAAGATGCCGAAAAGTTGAAGATGGGCGGCACATTGGCCGGGGTGAGCGAAGAGCAGCGGACGGCGATTCTCCGGTCGGTTTCGGACATTTTGATTCTGGAGATTCAGAAGACTTTCGACTTTTTTCGCGCGACGGCGAGCGGCGAAAACATACGCCGGATTTACGTTGCGGGCGGCACGGCGCGTGTTCCCGGCCTTCTCGACCTGTTGAAGGAAGAATTCGCGATGCCGGTCGAAGAGCTCTATCCGTTCCGGAAGGTTGCAATCAATCCTGGGCGTCACGATGAAAGCCAGCTTCGCGATTTGGCGCCGCGCCTGGCAATCGCTGTCGGCCTGGCGCTGAGGAGCTTTGACACGCCATGATCCGGATTAACTTACTAGGTCAGGCTCGACCGAAGGCCACGAAAACAACGGTGCCGCTGGAGGCGACGATTCAGATCGTCTTCCTGCTGGTAGCGCTGGGTCTAGCGGCGGTGGTGCTGGGAATCACGTATTACCAACAAAAGCGCGAGCTTGACGCGACGAACGCGAAGATCGCGGCATTGAGAGCCGAGAAAGCGACGCTTCAGACGATTAAGGCGGAAGTGGACCGGTTCGAGAGCCAAAAGGCAGTCCTGCAACAGCGAATCAATGTGATCGAGACGCTGCAGAAGAACCGCTCGGGTGGTCAGGAACTGCTCAGCATGGTGGCGAACACGGTGGTTCGAGTGGATTCGCTCTGGCTGACGAATCTGGATCGCAAAGGCAACACCCTGGAAATCAAGGGTCAGGCGGGGTCCATCAACGCGGTGGCGAATTTCATTACTCAGCTGAAACGGTCGGGATATTTCGACAATGTGGAGATTAAGGAAGCCGAGGAAACTGATCTCGTGAAATCGGCACAGACGTTCGGCTTCTCAATGACGGCCGCGGTAGCGAGTGCGGCTCCTGCTGAAGGCCAGGCCAAGCCTCAATCCGCGGGCAGTCACGCTCCCGCGCAGCCGGCCGCGAAGGGAAGGAGCTAACATGGCGACTTCATTCCGTGAATGGCCCTGGCCCCTGCAAGCGGTTTTCTACGTGGCACTCGCCGTTGTGATCGTGGCGGCTGGTTTCTACCTGCCGTTTTCGCCGGTGCGGACTGTGCGAAGCGATCTGGAAGCGGCACAAAACAGCCTGAAGCCGTTAGAAACGGAAGTGCAAAGTTTGCGAGTGTACAAGCAGCGCCGGGCGGAATTGCAGTCTGAAATGGACGCCTTGCAAAAGCAGCTGGAAACGCTGCAGACGATCGTGCCGGAAGAAAAGCAAGTGGACCAGTTCATTCTGATGATTCAGAGCGCGGCTTTGAGTTCGGGGGTGTCGATCCGGAAACTGACTGCCAAGCCGGTTCAGACGCAGCCCTATTACTTCGAGATGCCGTTTGAAATTGAAGCAGACGGACCTTATTTTTCGGTTTTGGATTTCTTCGCGAGGCTTGGACGTCTCTCGCGAATCATCAACGTTGGCGATTTGAAAATGTCGGGGCTATCCGGCGGTACGCAGCAACCGGTGAAGTTCCACACCGCTCCCGGGGCTTCGGTGACCGGCACATTTACGATTACTACGTTCTTTACAAAAGCGGCGGATTCCTCCGCGGCACCTACTGCCGCGCCGGCAAATAAAGCCGCAGCAGGGCAAAAACGATGAAACTGGCAAAGTCATCCATGACTGTGTGGGCCGCGCTGGCGCTGTCATTCACGCTTTCGTCGTCGGCGGGGGCCCAAAGCGCTCCTCCGAAGAACGCTGCGCGAAAAGCCAAGGCAGCTTCCTCGAAGGCGGCGACTTCGGCAACAGCACCCAGTTCGGGTGCGGACGCGAGCGCGCCGGCGCCCGCGGTTAAATTTGAACCGGTCACGGCGAAGCGCGATCCATTCCAACCGCTTGTGAGCAGCACCAAGCCATCGCACGGGCCACTTCCGCCCGGCAAGGCCGGACTCATCATCGGGACAGTGCACGTGGATGGAACCGTGAAATCTCCGAGCGGGATGATGGCGGTGGTCTCCAACGAGGAGCGGCGAGTTTACTTCATCCGCGAAGGCGACAAGCTTTACGACGGGGACGTGGAAAAGATCGGCTTGGACGGTGTCACATTTAAAGAGAATTCGAAAGATGCTTTTGGGAAACCGGTTGAACGTATGGTTACGAAACGAATCTACCAGAGTGCAGGAGAGCAGCAATGAGGATCATGTGGCGGGGGTGGGGCCTGACTGCGCTAGTTGCAGCGAGCCTGATAATGACAAACGGAGCGCTTCGAGCCAACGACGCGCCCATGGTGCACGTAAAAGCGGTGGTGAAAGATGGCGCGGTGCGTCTGGAAGCGCAGGCGAATGCCCCGTTTGAGTACACCACCTATCGCCCCAGCGAGAGCCTCTATGTGCTCGACCTGAGCGGGGTAGCGGCGGCCGATCCTGCCGGCGCGCGCGTGGTGGCTTCGGATTTGGTGAAGAGCTATCGCGTGATTAACTACGCCTCGGGCCAGAAACCTGTGGTACGCGTGGAAATTCTGCTGAGCCAGGGGATCGAACCGCGCCTGGAACGCACGGACGCGCAAGACTTAACGCTGTTTGTTTCCCGCGCGGGCGATTCGTCGTCCAGCAAGTCAGCCGGGAACACCGCCGCGCCGGGAATCGTTCCGGCATCGGCCACCGAGGCAGAAACAAAGACACCCGGTTCCACCTTCGAATCGATTCGACAAGTGAAGCTTGGACAAAACGGCAACCAGACCGAAGTGAGCGTGTTCGGCTCCGGGCATCTTAGCTATCACGCGACTCGGCTCCAGAATCCGGACCGCCTGGTGCTCGATTTTGCCGGTTCACATCTAAAGACTTCGAGCAAGCAGATCGCGAGCAATCTGGACCCGATTCGCGAAGTGCGCCTGGCCCAGTTCACGCCGGATGTGGCACGCGTGGTTATCGACCTTCGCCAGCCGGCCCAGTACAACATTAGCGCGCGCGGCAACTCCGTTACCGTGATTTTTTCTTCGACAGCGGCCGCCTCTGGAACATCGGGCGGCGCATTAAAGTCTTCGCCGCGTAGCGAGCCATCGAACCTGACCACGACGAAGTCCGTCGCGAAGTCCGAACCCGCGCCAGCGGAAACATCTGTGACACGGCCGAGCGCTATACCGGCGCCTGTCGCGGTGCTTCCTGCTTCTTATTCGCAGCCCGCAGCGCTAGCCGCTCCAGCCGCAGGGTCCGAGGCTCCGGCAGCGATTCCGGCACCTGCCGCCGTTTCGTCTTCCAGCGATGGACCGAAACCGATGGTGGATGGACAAGCTCCCGCGCCAGCGCCGTCCGGAAAGTATTCGGGCGAGCCAATTTCGGTGAACCTGAAGGATGTGGACCTGCGCGATTTCTTCCGGCTCATTCACGAAATCAGCGGCCTGAACGTGGTGGTGGACCCGGCTGTGAAGGGCAACCTGACGATTGTTCTGGACGATGTACCGTGGGACCAGGCGCTGGATATCGTTTTGAAGAACAA
>Ga0306921_10000877_pt1 | contig 28321 bp, 23 predicted proteins | sample sta12Cox44000080_FD_203760 | JGI IMG/M metagenome (GOLD analysis project Ga0306921, IMG submission 203760) | Lab enrichment of tropical soil microbial communities from Luquillo Experimental Forest, Puerto Rico - statoxic.12C.oxic.44.000.080 (v2)... | ecosystem: Environmental > Terrestrial >... | reverse complement strand
GAGCTACGAGTTCGTCGCCGATATGGTCGAGACCAATGTCGGGCATGGCGGGCGCGAATTCTTTCCGTTCGTGTTCACCCTCTTCATGTTCATCCTGTTCGCCAATTTCCTGGGGCTGATTCCGTACAGCTACATCGTCACCGGCCAAATCGTCGTCACCTTTGCGCTCGCCGCGGTGGTGTTTATCGGCGTGACAATCGTCGGTATCGTGAAGCACGGCTTCCATTTCTTGCGGCTGTTTGTCCCGCAAGGGGTACCAGCACCACTGCTGGTGTTGCTCGTGCCGATTGAGCTGTTGTCCTATTGCATCCGCCCCTTCACCTTATCGATCCGGCTGTTCGCGAACATGCTGGCCGGGCACACGATGTTGGCAATTTTTGGGGGCTTCGCCGCGAGCATCGGCCTCCTCGGCATCTTCCCGCTCGGCATCAACATCCTGCTCGTCGCTCTCGAAGTGCTCGTCGCCGCGCTACAAGCCTATGTTTTCGCGATCCTCACCTGCCTCTACCTAAGCGACGCTATCAACCTGCACTGAGCTGGTTCTTTCATCCACTCCAGAACTCACGGGAAATCAGATGGAACTCGCTGCCGCTAAAATGATCGGAGCCGGCCTCGCCTGCATTGCGCTTGTCGGTGCCGGTATCGGCATCGGTAATGTGTTCTCGGCGCTGATCAATTCGGTCGCCCGCAATCCCGCGGTGCAAGGGCAGGTACAGCCCTTTGCGTTTCTTGGCTTCGCGCTGGCGGAGGCGACCGGCCTCTTCGGTCTCGCGATCGCCTTTCTGATCCTTTTCGTTTTCTGAGAACCTGACGACTTGGGCGATCGGTCATGCCGCAGCTCGACGTATCGACCTTTGCGCCGCAGCTCGTTTGGCTCGCGATCACCTTTGTCGTGCTTTATCTGCTGATGGCGAAGCTCGGCCTGCCGCGGGTCAGCGCGATTCTAGATGCCCGGCGTAAGCGGCAGGACGACGACCTCGCCCGTGCAAGCGAGCTCAAAGCGGAGGCGGAGGCGGCCCTCGCTGCCTATCAGAAGACGATAGCCGACGCTCGCGCCGAGGCGCAGGCGACAATCAGGGAGCGCACCGAGCGGTTTGCTGCCGAAGCAGCAGAACAGCAGCGGCAGCTTGCCCAGGCGCTCGGCGAGCAGACAAAGGCAGCCGAGCGGGAGATTGCGGCTGCAAAAGAGCGCGCCTTCGCCGAGATCCGCAACGTCGCCATCGACGTCGCCCGCTCGGTTACCGAGAAGCTGACCGGCTCAGCCGCCGAAGAGTCGAAACTGATCCCAGCGGTCGACCGCGCGATGGCAGAGCGGGCAGGCTGACGATGCATCTCTTTGCCGAACCGGAGGTCTGGGTCCTCCTGGCGGTCGTGGTGTTCGTGATCGGTGTCTGGAAGCCAGCGAGCAGGGTAATCCTCGGCGGGCTCGACACCCGCGCCGCGCGTATCCGAGGCGAGCTTGAAACCGCGCGGAGACTTCGCGACGAGGCCCAGGAGGCGCTCGCCGGATATCAGAAGCAGCAGCGCGAGGCGGGGGCCGAGGCGGAGGCGATCCTCGCCCACGCCCGGGCGGAAGCCGAGCGCATCGCCGCGCAGGCTGCGCGTAGCCTCGAAGAGACATTGGATCGGCGCCAGCGATTGGCCAAGGAGCGGATCGCCCAGGAAGAGGCGAAAGCGCTTTCCGATATCCGCGCCGTTACGGTCGACGTCGCGATTGCGGCCGCACGCCAAGTCATCATTGCCGAACTCGATGAGCAGCGCGGCGCCGCGCTGCTCGACGCAGCGATTACTGCCCTGCCGCAGCAGCTGCATTAAATTTCGCTGGCGGCAGGGGTCTAGCCGCGCAACGACCGGAAGAATTCGCGCACCTCATTGGCGAGCGCTTCGGGCTGTTCCAGGGCGGCGAAATGACCGCCGCGCGGCATGACGCTCCACCGTCGAATGTCGGTGTAGGTTCGCGCCGCGAGCGAGCGAGGCGGCCGCAGGATCTCACGCGGAAACGCTGCATATCCGGTCGGGACGTCGACGGTCCGACCTTCGGGAATCGGCCACGGCCGATGCACGCGCGCGTAGTATGGCCAGAACGACGAGCCGATCGCGCCGGTGAACCAGTAGAAGCTGATATTGGCCAGCAGCCGGTCGCGGGCGAATGCGGTCTCGACATCGCCGCCGCAATCCGACCAGGCGCGAAACTTCTCGATGATCCAGGCGGCGAGGCCCGCCGGCGAGTCGGTGAGCCCGAAGGCGAGCGTCTGCGGCCGCGTTCCCTGGATCCATTGATAGCCAGTCTCTTCGCGCAGCCACTGCGCGAGCTCTTCGGCATAGGCCTTCTCTTCCGGCGGAGCATCGGCTGCAGCCTGCTGATCGCGCCGTACCGCCAGCAGGTTGACGTGAATGCCGATCACCTTCTCGGCATGGACGCAGCCGAGGCGAGAGGCGGTGATGGCACCCCAATCGCCGCCCTGCACCGCATAGCGGGTATAGCCCAATGCGTCGTGCATCAGCTCGGCCACACAGTCGGCGATCTCCTCGATGCCGAATCGCGGCTGTCCGGGCGTGAAGGACAGGCCATAGCCGGGAAGCGACGGTGCCACGACGGTGAACGCGTCCGCGGGGTCGCCGCCGAAATGCGCCGGGTCACAGAGGCGGGGGATCAGTTCGAGGAACTCGAATACCGAACCTGGCCATCCATGCAGTAGAAGCAGCGGGCAAGGCGCCGGCCCGTTGCCGGGTATATGCAAAAAATGGAGATCAATACCGCTCAGCGGAACCTTGTATTGTGGAAAGACATTGAGCCGCGCCTCTTCGGCCCGCCAATCGAACGCCGTGCGCCAATATTCGACGAGCTGTTGCAGATAACCGACATCGGTGCCGTAGGCCCAGGGTGTTCCGGGAGCCTGATCGGGATAACGGGTGCGCGCCAGTCGTTCGCGTAGATCGGCGATGGCCTCGTCGGGAACCATGAGGGTGAAGGATCGTGGTTGAATTGCCATCTGCGCCTCGCTCCGATGCAGAACCCTAGGCAGCTGCCACCCGCTGTCGTCCCATCACGAGTCGCGCAACACTTACGAGATCAGCCTTTCCCGACCCGAGGACCGGCAGCTTGTCGACGACCATCACCTCGGCCGGCGCCATTAAATCGGACGCGCCCCTCGCCTTTGCATAGGCCTGGAAAGCCGAGCGTGTCGCGTCTTCTTTCTCGGATACGAGCACGAGCCGTTCGCCTCGGCGCGGATCGGGTTCCGCGACGACTGCGGACTGAGCGTCCGGCCATAGCTCTGACGCCAGGCTCTCGACGGCCGCAAGCGAAATCATTTCCCCGCCGATCTTGGCAAAGCGCTTGGCCCGGCCCTTGATCGTCACAAAGCCTTCGTGGTCGATCGTTACGATATCGCCGGTGTCGTGCCAGCCTTCTTCCGGCGCCACCAGGATACCGGGCTGATCGGCTTTGAGATAGCCGAGCATGACGTTGGGGCCGCGCACGTAGAGCCGTCCGCCCTCCTCTATCCCCTCGACCGGATCGAGCTTCGCTTCGATGCCCGGCAGCAATCGCCCGACCGTGCCGAAGCGGTTGAACATCGGTGTGTTCAGGGCCAGCGCGGGCGCTGTTTCAGTGACCCCATAGCCCTCGAGGATGCGCAGGCCAAATTTTTCGGCCCAGAGGCGTCGAGTGGTCTCCTTGACTGGCTCCGCACCCGCGAGCACGTAGCGTACCGAGCGAAAATCGTAGGGGTGCGCAGCCCGCGCATAGCCCGACAGAAACGTATCGGTGCCGAACAGAATCGTCGCGTTCGCGCCGTAGACCAGTTCGGGGACGACGCGGTAGTGGAGCGGCGAGGGGTAGAGAAAGACCGGAACCCCGGACACGAGCGGCAGGACCAGCCCGACGGTGAGGCCGAAAGCGTGGAACACCGGTAATGTGTTGAACACCTTGTCGGTGCGACCGAAATCGATGCGTGCCGCAGCCTGCGCCGCATTGCACAGCATATTGCGATGGGAGAGCACCACACCCTTTGGCGTGCCCTCCGAGCCGGAGGTGAAGAGGATCGCGGCCCGATCGTCGGCGTTGCGCGGCGCGAGAGCAACGCGATAGCGAAGCAGCGCGCGGATCTTGTCAGCGATCGAAAACGCCTCGCGTAGGTCCTCGAGATAGACGATGCGGACAGTCTCAGCGAGCGCATCGACCAGCCTGTCGAGCCTCGCCCGGTCCACAAAGCCGCGGGATGTAACGATCGTTCTCACCTCGGCGGCGGTGCAAGCGGCTTTGATATTGGCAACACCCGCTGTGAAATTGATCATTGCCGGGACGCGACCCGCCGACATCATGCCGAGCAATGTCGCGGCCGCACCATTGGCATTCGGCAGCATAACGCCGATCGCCTCACGCTCGCCGGCAAGCGCTGTGAACCTGCCGGCCAACACCCGGGCGCTGACTAGAAGCTTTCGGTAGCTGAGCTTGCCGGTGACCGGATCCTCGACGGCAATGCGGCCCCAGCCCTGAATCTTTGCCGCTTCGACCATTGCCTCGACAACTGTGCGATCTGTCGGCGTCGTGCGGAAGATCAGATCGGACATGATCTGGTAGAGCATCGCTCCCGCCGCCTGGCGGCGCGCTTTGCCCTTCAGCGCGTCATCGACCGCAAGACGCACCGGCTCAAGCACGGTGACCTTGACCTTGGGGAACCACCGGCGGCGGACCTGGGTGCGGCTGAGGCGCGAGAAGATGGTGGCTTCGAGACCCTCGATGCGCACGGGTACGACCATTGCGGCTGATTTCTCGGCGATCAGTGCTGCTCCGTCATACACCTTCATCAGCTGGCCGGTGACCGTGATGCGCCCCTCCGGGAAGATCACCAATGTCTCGCCGCTTCTGACCGCATGAATGAGCGTCCGCGTCGCGAGCGGCCGCGCCGGATCGAGCGGCATCGCGCGCGTCAGCTTCAAGAGAGGCTTCACCCACCAGCGCTGCGCGAAACCGTGATCGACCGCGAAGATCGGCTCCTTGTTCAGGATCGACAGTGCCACGGCGCCGTCGAGAAAGCTCACATGATTGAGCGCGATGATCGAATTGGAGCCCGCCTTGTCGAGATTTTCCCTGCCCCTGACTTCGAGCCGATAGAATGCGCGCAGTAGCATCGACAGAAAGTCGTGGAAGGCGTTGGTCGACATGGTCTTGCCGATCCACAGGGCAGTGAGAAGACCGACGGCGGCGATGCCGAGAAACAGCATTGGGACGCCGACCCCAACCTTTTGCAAGAGTGCAACGACGAGCGCGCCGCCGACCATGAATGCGGCGTTGAGCACATTGACCGCGGCGACGATTCGGGCGCGCCGCTCGCTCGCGGCCCAGGCCTGGATCGCTGCAAAGGACGGCACGATCATCAGACCGCCCGCCACGGCCAGCATCCCGAGGTCGAACGCGGTATGCCAAGCGATTGGCCGGGTGAAAAAAACGGACGGCGTCAGAGCTGTCATCGTGTCCGCGGTTGCTGGCCGTAGCAACGCGAACCCGAGATCGAGTGAAAAGAGACCAATCAGCAACGCTCCGACGGCGGTGGGTAACAAAATGATGCGCCCGGCCAACAGCCAGGAGGCGAGGCCGGAACCGACGCCGATGGCAACAGCGAAGACTGCGAGATAGATCGTCACGACGGTTTCGGCGCCGCCGAGCGTATGCATGACGAGCGGCGGCAGCAGCGATAGGACGACAGCACCGACCATCCAGAAGATGCTCGTGACGACGGCGCAGCGCCATAGCCGGGTCTCCGACCACAACTCGCCAAGCAACAAAGCGGTCGAGCCGAGGACGTTGGGATCGATCGCCAGATCCGGCGCCGCCTGCGCCGTCCTCGGAATAAAGAGGCTGGAGCCCCAGCACAGCATGGCGAAGAGCATCATCAACACGGCGAGCATTGCGGGGTCACCGCCGCCCGTCATCGCCACCCCCCCGGTGATCGTGCCGCCGAGGATCGCGAGAAACGTTGCGCCTTCGACGAGCGCGTTGCCCGCCGGCAACTCCTCCTGCCTCAGATGATCGGGAAGGATGCCGTATTTGATCGGCCCGAACAGCGCGCCGATCACGCCGAACAGAAACAGCGCCAGGAACAGCAATGGCAGCGAGTTCAGCTGGAACCCGGCGACGGCGACGCCCGCCGCGCCGATTTCGGTGAGCTTCAGCCGTCGCGCCACCAGCGCCTTGTCGAAGCGATCAGCGAGCTCGCCGCCGAAGGCCGACAGCAGAAAAAACGGCGCGATAAAAATGCCGCCCGCCAGTGTCACCAGCGGCTCGGCTGTCTGGCCGCCGATCTTGAACAGGATCAACAGGGCGAGCGCGTTCTTCAGGAAATTGTCGTTGAAGGCAGAGAAGAACTGGCACCAGAACAGTGGCGCGAAGCGCCGGGAGGTGAGAAGTGATTGCGACATCGATCTCTCCAGGGATTGCTGGCGAGTTACCTGTCATTCTCGCGAAAGAGGCTGTGAAGGAATTGGGCGTAGGGCTGCATCGCGGTCGCGCGTGCTTCGAGACGCGCTCTTCGAGCGCTCCTCAGCATGAGGTCTGTCCCTGATGGCATTGACGAAGTTCCTCATCCTGAGGAGGCCGCAAAGCCGCCGTCTCGGAGGACGCACTGCGTCGATCCAGCGCGCCTTCGATTCTTTCACACGCTCTTCGCGGGGGTGACGATAACCGCTCAAGGTTGTCCTTTCGCGACGTCCATAAGTAGGCGCTCGGTCTTGGCGTCCTCGATCCGGCTCACCAGCTTGCCGGCTTCGTCATTGTCGCGAATCGTCTTGGTCAGCGTGATGCAGGACTGGATCAGCATAATGACGCCCATCGCGAGATAGCCCTTCATCGGCAGGTCGAGCGGCATCAGGACGATGCCACCGACGACCATGGCGAGGGCGGCGGCAAATGAGACATAGGTAAAGACGATCCACGACTGGCTATGATGAACGACGGGATTGTTCATCGTAATGCTCCTGTGGTTAAGCGTGTCGAAACAAGATCAAGTGTTGGCTTCCGGCTTGCCGCCGGCAGCGCGTTCTCTCAACCGGGCCAGAACGCCGGCCGCGTTGGGCCTGAGGCGCGGGCCGAAGCCCTCGGCCGAGAGCTTCTCGGCGACGGCGATCGGGCCGGTCGCGGCATCGAGCACGTCAAACGCCGCCTCAGCCGCCTCTGCCTCGACCTGATGCTCGCGCAGGCGGGCCAGCGTCGCCTCGGCTTCCACGAGCGTACCCGCGAAAATCGGGGCACCCTCGATGCGGCCTCTGCGCGCGACCCGGACCGCCTCCGCCGCCCGGGCGATCCGCCGCCCGCGATCGAGCTGTGAGAAGCGCATCTGCTGCTGCAGGACATGGCTCTTGAGTTTGGCTATTTCGGCGGCGAATAGGGCGCGCGCCGTCAGCGAAGCGTCGCGCTCGGCCTCGAGGGTCGCGATGGCCTCTGCGGCTTCCGTGGCGAGGTCGTCGCGACCGGCCTCGATCGCGGCAACAGCTCGCGTTTCGAGATCCTCTATCCGCGCGCGAGTGCCGTCCAGCCGCTGGCTCTCCTGACTCTCCTGCGCGATGGCCACAGCCAGTGCCTTCTTGGCTGTGTCGAGCGCCCCGGTGGCGTCGCGCATCTGCTGGTCGAGGATCAGCAGCGCGTTCTGATCGGCGACCTCCTCGGCGATAGCGTAGGTGCGTCCTCGGACGAGTGTGATTAGGGTCTTGAGCATCCTTGTCTCCGACATGAGCATCGTTCAAGATGTTTGTATACAGCACTTGTGAACGTCGTTCAAGAAAATTTTGAACATCGTTCAAAGAGGAAAATTCGTGAGACACACCGACCGGCACGCTGCGCTGCGGGAGCAGTTGATCGATGCTGCCGAACGCACTATCGCTGAAAAAGGGCTTGCGGCGCTGAAGGCCCGCGATCTCGCGCAAGAGGTCGGCTGCGCAGTCGGAACAATTTATAACGTCTTCGAGCATCTCGACGAGCTCGTCCTGTGTGTCGGATTGCGGACGTTGGCGATGCTCGAAGCAGCTCTCGGGGCGGTCCCGCCCTTAGGAGGGCATCACTCGACCGAAAAGGCCGCGGACGATCTGGTGCGGCTCGCTCTCGCCTATCTTGAGTTTGCCGCCAAGCACACGGTCCGCTGGCGGGCGCTCTTCGAGCACCGCATGAGCGAGGCTCGCCCGCTGCCGGAGTGGTTCGTCGAGCAGCAGCACCGGCTGTTCGCGCAGGTGGAGCGGCGATTAGCGGCGCTGCTGCCCGAGCTCGACCGGGACGCGCGGCGGATCCTCGCGCGCACCGTGTTCTCGGCCGTGCACGGCATCGTGGTGCTCGGGCTCGAGGAGAAGCTCGTGTCGCTGCCGCTGCCGGATCTTGGCAGGCAGCTCGCCGCGACCGTCTGTGCGATTGCGGCAGGCCGCGGCGAGCTTCGAGCGATTGACGGCGACAGTAGGCCGGCGGATCTTCGCCGGGGCTGATGGAGAATGTTCATCGCGGCTCGCGGCGCAGGACGCTCTGCCTCTGGGCGCTCACCTCGCACATGATCGGCTGGATGGTTCCGGAAGGGCGGCGGCTGCTCGTTGACCTTCACACGCACGCGGCCCGGCAAAAATTCGTTACATCGCGGCCGGCCGCACGACGACTCCTACCCGCGCGACCTCCGTCGCGCAACGACGCTCGACGTCGGCTCGACTTTGAACGAAGGCGCTTAGCTGCCCCCTCCCATTCCCTCCCCCGCAAGCGGGGGAGGGTTAGGGTGGGGGACAGGTGACGGCGCCGTAAACCAGCGGGCGCAACAGATGGCGGTAGTAGAGCCGCCGTTCGGGTGCCTGCATCATCGCCACGACGACGAGGCGCTCGACCGGGTCGATCCAGAAAGAGGTGCCCAAAACGCCGCCCCAGAAATATTCGCCGACCGAGCCCGGCAATGGGCATCGGCCGGCGTCCGTGCGCACGGCGAAGCCCAAGCCGAAGCCGTACCCCATCTCCGGGACCGGGGCCAGCGCACCGAACCGCGGGCGCGCGGTCTCGCCGTATTTGCAATCAGGCGGCAAATGATCGGACCCCATCAGTGCCACGGTTTTCGGCGCCAACACCCTAGTTCCATCAAGCTCGCCGCCGTTCAATAGCATCTGGCAGAAGCGAAGATAGTCGGCCGCGGTGGAGACCGCGCCGCCGCCGCCCGATGCCCAGCGTCCCGGATTGGTGACATTGCGCATCGGCGGCCGCGACCCGGTCGCCGGATCGGTCTGCGGCTCGGCGACCCGCGCCGCACGGTCACCGGTTGCGGCGAACCCGGTATCCCGGAGGCCGAGCGGCCGGCAGATCCGCGCGTCGATGAAAGCCGCTAGACCTTGGCCGGACACGACCTCAACTACCCGCCCGAGCACGTCGGTCGACATGCTGTATTCCCAGGTGGTTCCCGGCTCGAACATCAGGGGCAGGCTGGCGAGCTTGGTCACCATCTCGGCGCTGGTCTGGTTCTCCGCCATCGGCTGGGCGTCGCGCCAGATCATCTGCACGGCCGAGTCGCCGAACGCCGCGTAGGTCAGCCCGGAGGTGTGGCGCAACAGGTCCTGCACCGTCATCACCCGCTTGGCCGGCACGCGTTCGGCCCCGACCGTGCTGTCGGCAAACTGCAGGAGATACTCGGCGACAGGGGCGGCAATCTGCAGTTTGCCTTCCTCTGCCAAGATCATCGCAGCGACTGAAGTCAAGGGCTTGGTCATCGAGGCGATCCGGAAAATCGCGTCGAGCTCCATCGGCGCCTCGGCCTCGCGGTCGCGCCAGCCGAAGGCCTCCGCATAGGCGATGCAGCCGGCGCGGGCGATCAGTACGACCGCCCCGGGGATCATGTTGCGCTCGACGTCCTGCCGGAATGTCGCCGAGAGGCGGGCGAGACGCTTCGCCGAAAGCCCGACTTCCTTCGGACGATCGGCCTTTGGGAGTCCGAGACCGGTCATCTCAGTTCGCGAACGCCGGTTCGGCGACCTTCGCCTTTTGGAACTCGGGCAGGACCTCCTTGCCGAACCACTCCAGCTGCTCCAGACACACCGATTTCGGAACCCCGACCGAGAGGCTCACCGACACGCGGTCGAGGCCCGGGTAACGCCTTTCGAGGCTCTTCAAGTGCTCGATGACCTGCTCGGGCGACCCGCACAAAACGCCGCCATTGGCGATCGCGTCCTCGATCCGCGGCAATTTGGCATGGGGTGCGCGCTTGGGGTCGCGCATGATCTCGATCTGCTCGTCGCTCAACGCCCGCACGAGCCGCAGCTCGCCGAACATCTTCATGTTCTCTTCATAGTATTTCCCGGCTTCGCGAATACCCTGCTCGCGGTTCTTGGCAAGGTAGAAGTGGAAGCCGAAGCAGAGCCGCTCGCCCATCTCCAGCTCCTGGCCGATCCGCGCATGCGCCTCCTGCCAGGCGAGGACGACCCGGTGCATCGCACCGCCTTCGGCAGAACCTCCGCCGATGAGCCCTCTGATCCCGTGCTTTGCCATGAAATCCACGGCGCGCGCCGTGCCGCCCTGGATCGGCTGCCAGCACTCGACCGGGAGCCGCAGCGGACGGGGGACGACTGTTAGCTCCTTCAGGTCATAGCCGCGATAGGGAACCTCCGGGGGCAAGGTGTAATGCTTGCCGCGGTGCGAGAACGACTCGTTGTTGAATGCTTTGAAGATGATGTCGACCTGCTCCTCGAAGAGCTCGCGGTTGGCTGGCTGATCGAGCAATGGCGAGCCGAAGGTTTCGACCTCGCGGGTGTGATAGCCTCTCCCGACGCCGAAGATGACCCGGCCGCCGGTCAGGATGTCGGCCGTGGCGTAATCCTCGACGAGGCGCAGCGGGTGCCACATCGGGGTAATGTTGAAGCCGCAGCCGATCTTGATATTCCGGGTCAAATGCGCGAGGTGCAGCGCTGCCATCAGGACATTGGGAATGCACTCGTAGCCTTCGTGCTGGAAATGATGCTCGGCCATCCAGAAGGCGTTGTAGCCCAGCCGATCCATCAGCTTCGCCATCCCCTCTGCCTTGTCGAAGACCGTCGCCAAGTCTTCGTTGGGGAACCGGCGGTCGTTCACCGCGGTGCCGCCATAGCCGGCGTTCTCCATGTCGATGTGCCCGGCGAACAGACTGTCGAATTTGGTAATCATGGCATCGCCTCCGGTGAGTATCGTCGATCGACCTTAACCCCATTCTAGGCCAGGTTTCCCGGCTGACAAATCCGCAACGCCGAGAGGCCTTGCGCGGGGTGCACCCGAGCCAGCGCTTCGGGCAAGCCGGCCTTGCGCAAGCCTCCGGCATAAACTGCGAGGATTTCCGGTGGAAAAGGCGGCGCGGATGTTTGATCCGGGTGATCGTAAATCCGGGTTCAAGTTCGATCTGCCGGGCTCGCTCAATCGCGCGCCTCCGCGATGCAAGATATGCGCAGCAGACCGCCTTGAAGCGTAGCGCGGGACGATGGCGCGGCTCTCTGCCCAATCTCCTGAAAGTGGCGGTCAAACTCAATTTCTCGCCCCGATTTCGGGTCTCTAACCGTTGACCGCACGAGTGGTTGAGGTAGAACGGTTCCTATCTGTTGGTAGAAGGTAGAAGACATGGGCTTAAACATCAAGGACGAGAAAACGCACCGCTTGGCGCAGGAGCTGGCGGCACTCACCGGGGAGAGCATGACGGCTGCCGTCACAGCGGCGGTTCGTGAGCGGCTCGACCGGATACGCCGCGAGCGGGGCATCAGTCTGGCGGATCGCCTGCTGGCGATCGGCAAGGACTGTGCGGCGCACCTCGAGGAGCCGTTCCGCTCCGCGAATCACGCCGATTTGCTGTACGACGGGCGCGGATTACCGCGGTGATCGTCGACACCTCCGCCCTGATCGCGATCCTTCGCGACGAGCCGGAGGCACCGGCTTGCGCTCGGGCGATCGAGGCCGCATCCCGCCGTCGCATCTCGGCGGCCAATTTCGTCGAAGCGGCGATCGTCATCGACGGGAGCCGCGACCCGGTTGCCAGCCGGCGGTTCGACGACCTGTTGCGAGAAGCGCAGGCCGAGATCGAACCGGTAACCGAGGCACAGGCCAGGATCGCACGTGAAGCCTACCGCGACTTCGGCAGAGGCAGCGGGCATCCTGCAAGGCTGAATTTCGGCGATTGCTTCGCCTATGCGCTCGCGCGAACCACCGGTGAGCCGCTGCTGTTCAAGGGCGACGACTTCACACATACCGACGTCATCCCGGCACTGCGATGACCGCTGTTGTTGCGCCCGTGACGCTACGATCATCGCCGGTTGCCGCTCGATGCGCTCTCGACGCTGGCAAATTCCACCAGCAGGCCGTCACCGGTGGTCTTGACGATGCGGCCGTGGTGCTCGCCGATTTTCGGATCGACCAGCTCGCGGCGAAGGGCTTTGAGGCGTTCGAGCGTGCCTTCTTCGTCCGTTCCCATCAGCCGCGAATGCCCCGCCACATCGGCGGCGAGGATCGCAGCGAGGCGGCGGGTCTGGCTCATTCTTCGGGCAATCCGGCCTTGCGCATACCGTCGGCGTAGATTGCCATTACTTCCGGCGAGAAGACCCGCGACCAGAATGCCCTGAACCGGGCGATCGTAAGCTCGGGTTCAGACTCGATCAGCTGGTTCAACGCCTCGTGAGCTTCTTCGGTCCGATCGAGTTGGGCGCACGCGACCGCCTTGCTGCGAAGCGCTTGACGATAGCCGGGCTCTTCGCGCAACGCCCGGTCCGCCCAATCCAAGGCCTCTTCGTATCGGCCCGAGCTCAAATGGGCGACGGCTATCCCGTTGGTGAAAGTTCGGCCGAGCCAATCGAGCGGGCTTAGCCGCATCGCGCGCTCGAAGGCTTGGATCGCCTGGTCTGGTTGGGCGCGGCCCAAAAGCGCATAGCCGCGTGCCATCCACGCATGCGCGGAATTCGGATTGAGCATAAGCGCCCGGTCGATGGCTGCTGCCGCCATCTCGTGCGCCCCCGCGAAAAACAACAGAGTGGACCCGGCCATCCACAATACGTCCGGACTGTCTTTGCCGGCCTCTAGAGCCAGTCTCGCCAAGGCCATAGCCTCCGCAACCTCCGAATCCGACAAGCGGCTGCCGGCCTGCGACAATTGGTGGACACGGCACCAGCAGATCGACGCGGCCGCCGGGGCGTAGCCAGATCGATCGCCAGCGCCTGCTTCAGTAGCGCAATGGCCTCGCGCACGCTTTCGTCGGTGTGCGTGTTTCGCAGCGCCAGCGCACGCAGATAGAGGTCATAGGCATCGAGGCTCGCGACTGGCTTGCGGATGGCGCGCTCGATCTCGGACTGACGCAGCCTGGGCTCGACTGGGCCGACGACCCCGCTGGCCACCTGGTCCTGCAGTTCGAAGATGTCGTCAAGCGCGCCATCAAAGCGGTCGGCCCAGAGATGCGCGCCATTGAGCGCGTCGATCAGCTGCGCGGTAATGCGCACCCGCTGTCCCGCCTTGCGCACCGAGCCTTCGAGCACATAGCGCACCCCGAGCTCGCGGCCGACCTGCTTCACATCGACCGCTTTGCCCTTGTAAGTAAAGCTCGAATTACGGGCGATGACAAAGAGCCAGGGCACCCGGGCGATTGCCGTCGTGATCTCCTCGACGATGCCGTCAGCGAAATATTCCTGCTCCGGGTCACCACTCATACTAGCGAACGGCAGCACGGCGATTGACGGTCTGTCGGGGAGGGGCAGCGCCGGCTCGGCAGCCCCACCCCTGCGCTGCGCGCGCTTCCCTCTCCCGCCAACGGCGGACGGTTAGGGAGGGGGCTTTGCGGTCGGACCCGGTAGACCCGCACCGGACGCGCGATGTTCTTGACCTGCTGTTCACCCAAATCCTCGAAGACAAAGGGCAGCCGGTCGCGGACGTGATCGTAGACGGTATTGGAGACGAGCACCCCGCCGGCCTCAGCCAAAGCCTCGATCCGCGCGGCGATGTTGACACCGTCGCCATAGAGGTCGTCGCAGTCGACGATCACATCGCCGAGATTGATGCCGATGCGCAGCTCGATGCGGCTGTCAGCCGCGACACTGGTGTTCCGCTCGGGCATCGCCTGCTGCACCGCGACCGCGCAGCGCACCGCATCGACGACGCTGGCAAATTCGACCAGCAGGCCGTCGCCGGTGGTCTTGACGATGCGACCATGGTGCTCGGCGATTTTCGGATCGACGAGCTCATGACGCAGCGCTTTGAGGCGTTCCAGCGTGCCTTCCTCGTCCGCCCGCATCAGCCGCGAATAACCCGCGACATCGGCGGCCAGGATCGCGGCGAGGCGGCGGGTCTGGCTCATCCCGCCTCGCCCATCGCCATCCGCAGGCCCGACAGCAAGAGCTCGCGGTCTTCGGGGTTGCGCCATGGCAGAATGCTCGGCACGATTCGAGGGGTAATGGCGCGCAGCCGAGCGACGATCGCGCGCGCCTCGTCGAGCCGCCCCATATGGGCGTAGCACGCGGCGAGAGCACGGTATGAGGGGGGAAAGCCTGGATCATCTTGGATGGCTAAGAGCAGCTTCGACGCCGCTTCGTCAAACTGACGTTTGAAGAAATAGGCTCCGCCCATCAAGGATAGGGGCGTACCCACGGGCTCGCGTGGGCTGAGCCGAAGTGAGGTCCCGGCATGCTCGATCGCGAGATCGTGTTGACCGGCCTGGACCCTAAGAATTCCGCTGACATACCAGCCGCGAGCGTAGCTGGGGTTCAGCGAGAGCGCGCGGTCGACCAGCCCGATCATGGCGTCGACATCCTCGCCAAAATATCCTAGCACAAAGGCGGCGTTGGCGAGGACTCCCGGGTCGTTCGCCCCCATCTGGAGCGCCTGCCGAGCGAGATCGCTAGCCTTGCGGCGGGATGTTTCCGGCTCTTCGGTCCAGCCTTCGGTGACGAGCCGCCCGTGGCAGAACGCCGCCCAGGACAGCGCTGGCCCGTAATGCCGATCGATCGCGATCGCCTGCTCGAGCAATCCCAGAGCCTCGATAACCCGCCCTTTTGTTATAGGAAAGAAGACCGCAAGCGCGCGCAGGTAGAGGTCGTAGGCCCCGAGGTCAGTTGTCGGCCGCGCGGCAGAGCGGCGCATCTCGGCCGCCTGCAATGCCGGCTCAATCACCCCGGCAACACTGAGAGCGATCTTGTCCTGCAGGTCGAATACATCTTCCAATGAGCCGTCGAAGCGGTCTGCCCAAAGATGCGCGCCGTTTGTCGCGTCGATCAGCTGCCCGGCGATACGCACCTGCATTCCGGCTTTGCGCACGGAGCCTTCGAGGACATAGCGCACGCCCAACTCGCGACCGACCCGCTTTACGTCGATCGCCTGGCCCTTGTAGGTGAACGTGCTGTTGCGCGCGATCACGAACAGCCAGCGGATGCGGCTGAGCGCGGTGATGATCTCCTCGACCATACCATCGGCGAAATACTCCTGCTCGGGATCGCCGGACATGTTCTGGAACGGCAGCACCGCGATCGACGGCTTGTCAGGCAGAGGAGGGCCGGAGCTCACGCGCACCGGTGTCGAGCCTGCGGCCGTCATTACTCGGTAGGCGCGGACAGGCCGCGCGATGTTCTTTAGGGCCTGCTCGCCCATGTCTTCGAAGACGAGGTCGAGCTTACCCGCCGTGTCCTCCCGGACCCGCGCCGAAACACAGATGCCGCCAGGCGCGGCCAAGCCTTCGAGGCGGGCCGCGACATTGACGCCGTCACCAAAGATGTCGCCATCCTCGACGACGATGTCGCCCATGTTGATGCCAATCCGGAACTCGATCCGGCGATCTGGCGACAACGCGGCGTTGGCCTCCGCCAAATCTGCCTGCAGCTCGGCCGCGCAACGGAGCGCATCGACTACGCTGGCGAACTCGACCAGCAGGCCATCGCCGGTGGTTTTGACAATACGGCCTCGATGCTCGGCAATTTTCGGGTCGATCAGCTCGACGCGCAGCGCCTTGATGCGGCTGAGCGTGCCTTCCTCGTCGACCTCGATCAGCCGTGAATACCCCGCCACGTCGGCGGCAAGGATCGCGGCGAGGCGGCGGGTGGCAGTCATGCTTCGGGCAATCCGGCCTTGCGGTACCCCTCGACGAACACTGCGAGGAGTTCGGATGCAAACGCCACCGAATAAATTGCCTTTACCGCGGCGATCGTCAGCCCGGGATGAAGCTCCAACTCTCGCGCGAGACACTCGCTCGCTTCTTTGATGTGACCAAGATGGGCGAGGGCAATGACCTTATAGCGGGTCGAGGACTCGTACCGCGGGAATTCGCGCGATGAGCGGTCGGCCCATTCGATCGCCTCTGCATATCGCCCCGCGGCCAGATGGGCGGCGGCGATCCCCGCAGTGAAAAGAAAGCCGAACGGGTCGAGCGGGCTCAGCCGCATGGCTCGCTGGAACGCGTCGATTGCGGGCTCGGGGCGATTTTGTCGGACCAACACATAGCCGCGGGCCCGCCACGCGTGCGCGCAATTGGGATTAAGGATCAGGGCACGATCGACCGCAATGGTGGCCGTTGCGTGGTCACCGGCAAACAGTGAGAGGGTATTGGCAGCCATGTAGAGGGCGTCGGGGTCGTCTTGGCCCGCCTCGATGGCTCGTATCGCAAGGCGCACGGCCTCCGCGCGCTCGGCGTCCGAACCCGCCCCCCAGCCTTGCACCAATTGAGCCATCAGACATAGATCCCCGATCATCGCGGCAGCCGGCGCGTAGGACGGATCGATCGCCAGCGCCCGCCTCAGTAATTCAATCGCGTGGCGTACGGAGCTTTCGGTGTATATGTGAAACTCTGCGACCGCCCGAAGATAGAGATCGTAGGCATCGAGGCTCTCGGTGGGTTTGCGTGCCGCGCGCTCGATCTCAGACTGGCGCAACTTGGGCTCGATTGCGCCGACGACGCTCGACGCCACTTGATCCTGCAATTCAAAAATGTCGTCGAGAGAGCCATCAAAACGGTCGGCCCAGATATGCGCTCCAGTGGTCGTGTCGATCAACTGACTGCTAATGCGCACCCGATTGCCGACCTTCCGCATGCTGCCTTCGAGAACATAGCGCACGCCCAATTCGCGCCCGACCTGGCGCAGATCCGGCGATTTACCCTTGTAGGCAAAGCTCGAATTGCGGGCGATGACAAACAGCCAAGGCAGGCGCGAGATCGCGATGATGATCTCCTCGACGACACCGTCGACGAAATACTCCTGCTCGGGATCGCCGCTCAGGTTCTGGAACGGCAGTACCGCCAGTGACGGTTTGTCGGGCAGCGGCAGGGGGGCTTTCGCGGCGGCAGTGCCGGCAGTTGCAATGCGGTAGACCCGCACCGGCCTTGTGATGTTCTTGACCTGCCGCTCGCCGAGATCCTCGAAGGCAAAGGGCAGCCGGTCACGGACGTGGTCATAGACGGTATTGGAGACGAATACCCCGCCGGCATCGGCCAGGGCTTCGATCCGCGCCGCGATGTTGACGCCGTCGCCATAGAGGTCGTCGACCTCGACGATCACGTCGCCGAGATTGATGCCGATGCGCAGCTCGATGCGGGTATCCGCCGCGACGTCGGTGTTCTGCTCGGCCATCGCCCGCTGCACCTCGACCGCGCAGCGCACCGCATCGACAACGCTCGCAAACTCCGCCAGCACCCCATCGCCGGTGGTCTTGACGATCCGGCCGTGATGCTCGGCTATCTTCGGATCGACGAGCTCGCGGCGCAGCGCTTTGAGGCGTTCGAGCGTGCCCTCCTCGTCCGCGCCCATCAGCCGCGAATACCCCGCCACATCGGCCGCGAGGATTGTGGCGAGACGGCGGGTCGCGGTCATTCCGCCTCGCCCATCGCCAAGCGCAGGCCCGACAGGAACAGTTCGCGGTGCTCGGCGTTTCTAAAGCGGCTGGCCTCCGGTATCACAAGAGAGGTAACAGCCCGTAGCCGCGTGATGACCTCTCGTGCGTCGTCAAGCCGGCCCATATGGGCATAGCAGGCGGCGAGAACGCGATACGGGTTCGGGAAGCTCGGATCCTCTTGGATTGCGAGGAGCAGCTTCGGCACGGCCTCATCGAAGCGCCGGCTCAAGAAATGGGCCTGGCCTATTACATTGAGCGACGTGCCGACGCGGGCGCGGGGGCTGAGGCGCAGCGCGGCCTCGACACGCTCGATCGCGATGTCGGGCTGGCCCGCCCAGGCCCTGAGGATGCCGCTGACCTGCCAGCCGCGCGCGTAGTTCGGGTTGAGCGCGAGGGCTCGGTCAACCAACGCCATCATCGCGCCGATATCCTCGCCGAAATAGGCCAGCGCCTGGGCGGCATTCGCCAGGATGCCCGGGTCGTCGCCGGCCGCTTCCAGGGCTCGCCTGGCGAAGTCAACGCCCTTCAGACGGTCTGCCGACCGGTCTTCGCTCCGGCCGTCATGAAGCAGCCGATAACAGCAATACGCGGCCCAGGCGAGTGCGGGTCCGTAACGCGGATCGCGCTCGATCGCCTGCTCCATAAGACGGAGCGCCTCAGGGATTTGTCGTGCCGACGACCAGACCATCGCATAGCCGCGCAGGTAAAGGTCGTAGGCGGTCAGATCTGTGGTCAGCCGGCCGGCTGAACGGGCTGTCTCGGCAGCCTGCAACGCCGGTTCGATAACACCGGCGACGCTCGACGCCACCTTGTCCTGGAGGTCGAAGACATCTTCGAGCGAGCCGTCGAACCGGTCTGCCCAGAGATGCGCGCCGGTCATCGCGTCGATCAGCTGGCCGGTGATGCGCACCCGGTTGCCGCTCTTGCGCACACTGCCCTGAAGGACATAGTGCACGCCAAGATCGCGCCCGACCTGTTTCACATCGACGGCCTGGCCCTTGTACGTAAAACTGGAATTGCGGGTGATGACGAACAGCCAGCGGATGCGCGAGAGCGCGGTGATGATCTCCTCGACCATGCCGTCGACGAAATATTCCTGCTCGGGATCGCCGCTCATGTTGGCGAACGGCAATACCGCAATCGACGGCTTATCGGGGAGTGGCAGCGCCGGTGCGGGCTGCGATGGGGTTTGTGAGGCGGTGCTGTCGCGGACCCGGTAGACGCGCACTGGCCGGGCAATGTTTTTGACCTGTTGCTCGCCCAGATCCTCGAAAACAAAGGGCAGCCGGTCGCGTACGTGATCGTAAACCGTATTGGAGACGAACACCCCGCCGGGATCGGCCAGGGCTTCGACCCGCGCGGCGATGTTGACGCCGTCCCCAAGAGGTCGTCGCCCTCGACAATCACGTCACCGAGGTTGATGCCGATGCGCAATTCGATGCGAGTATCGGCCGCGAAGCCCGAGTTCCGCTCGGGCATCGCCTGCTGCATCCCCACCGCGCAGCGAACCGCATCGACGACGCTCGCAAATTCCACCAGCATGCCGTCGCCGGTGGTCTTGACGATGCGGCCGCGGTGTTCGGCGATCTTCGGATCGACGAACTCGCAGCGCAGCGCTTTGAGCCGTTCGAGCGTGCCTTCCTCGTCCGCCCGCATCAGCCGCGAGTACCCCGCCACATCGGCGGCGAGGATCGCGGCGAGACGGCGGCTCGCGCTCATTCTTCGGGCAACCCGGCCCTGCGCAGCCCGTCCACCCACATCGCCAGCGTTTCCGACGCGCCTACGAATGCCCCGTATGTGCGCTGCCATCCGGAGATCGTGAACGCCGGCTGCAATTCGAGTACGCGGCGAGCGCTTCCTCTGCGCGATCGAGATGCGCGCAGGCGATCGCCTTCAGGCGATATGGCGAAGCGTTTCTCGGCTGTTCGCGGAGACTGCGATCGGCCCAATCAATGGCCTCACCAAAGCGCCGCGCCTTCATGTTCGCAAAGGACATTCCGACGAAAAACGTCCAGCGCAGCGGGTCGAGCGGGCTCAGGCGCATCGCCCGCTGCAAGGCCTCGATCGCGGGGTCCGCCTGGTCCTGCATCGCCGCGACCCAGCCGCGGAAGAACCAGGCAAGGGCCGAGTTCGGGTTGAGCATGAGCGCATGATCGATCATGCCTGCGGCCGTTGCATGTGCTCCGGTGAAAAACGAAAGCGTATTGGCCGCCAGGCAAAGCGCATCCGGCTGGTCCTTGCCGATCTCGATGACCCGTGTCGCCAGGCGCGCGCTTTCCGCGATTTCAGACGCCGATACTGGCGCGCCGATGGTCGCCTGCAGCACGCGACACCACCCGATCAACGCCGCCGCCGGGGCATAATCGGGATCGACCGCCAGCGCCCGGGTCAACAAGGCGACTGCCGCGTCCCAGCCCGATTGGGTGAGTTTTTGAGCTTCCGCCAAGGCGCGCAGATACAGATCGTAGGCACCCAGATTCTCAGTCGGCTTGCGAACCGCGCGCTCGGTCTCGGATTGACGCAGCCTGGGCTCGAGTGCGCCGACGACGCTGCTCGCTACCTGGTCTTGCAGTTCGAAGATGTCGTCGAGCGCGCCATCGAAGCGGTCGGCCCAGATATGCGCGGCGTTCGCCGTATCGATCAGTTGCGCGGTGATTCGCACCCGGTTCCCGCCCTTGCGCACGCTGCCTTCGAGGACGTAGCGCACGCCCAACTCGCGCGCCACCTGCTTCACATCGACGGGCTTGCCCTTGTAGGCAAAGCTCGAATTGCGCGCGATAACGAAAAGCCACGGCAGCCGCGCGATCGCGGTGGTGATCTCCTCGACCATGCCGTCGGCGAAATATTCCTGCTCCGGATCGCCGCTCAAATTCTGGAACGGCAGCACCGCCAAAGACGGCTTCTCCGGCAATGGCAGCGGCGGCCTCTCCGACGTGGCGGCCGCCTCGCCGAGCAGGAGGCGGTAGACGCGAATGGGCCGGGCGATGTTCTTGACCTGCCGCTCGCCCAAATACTCAAACACAAAGGGCAGCCGGTCACGAACGTGGTCATAGACGGTGTTCGAGACGAACACCCCGCCGGCATCGGCCAGGGCTTCGATCCGCGCGGCGATATTCACCCCGTCGCCATAGAGGTCGTCGCCCTCGACGATCACATCGCCGAGATTGACGCCGATGCGCAATTCGATCCGGCTGTCCGCCGCGACGCCGGTGTTCCGCTCGGCCATCGCCTGCTGCACTGTGACCGCGCAGCGCACCGCATCGACGACGCTTGCAAACTCCACCAGCACCCCGTCGCCGGTGGTCTTGACGATGCGGCCACGGTGTTCACCGATTCTAGGATCGAGGAGCTCGCGGCGCAGGGCTTTGAGGCGTTCGAGCGTGCCTTCCTCGTCCGCCCCCATCAGCCGCGAATAACCTGCGATATCGGCAGCGAGGATCGCGGCGAGACGACGGTTTGCGCTCACCGCTCCGGCACCCCCGCCATCCGAAGCCCTTCCACCATCAGGTCTCTGGGCCTACCCGAACTGAACCGAGCCGTACGCGCGATGTAACCGGCAATCGTCTCGTCGTAACCGGCAATGGTCTGGTCCAGCAGCCGGCGAACCCACTCGCGGCTTTCCTCTAGTCGCCCGAGATAGCCGCACAAAACCACCTTGTGTTGAATCGTTGGGCGAAACCTGGGTTGCTCTCGGAGCGACCGGTCCACCCATACCATCGATTCCTCATATTTGCCGTCGAGCAGATGTCCGCGGGCCAGTGTAAGCTTAAACAAGTAGCCGAGCGGATCGAGCGGGCTCAGCCGCATCGCCCGCTGCGCAGCGTCGATCGCCACTTGCGAGCGGTCGAGGTACGATCCGATCCACCCCTTGGCCATCCAGGCGTGGGCGGAATTCGGGTTTAGCGCAAGGGCGCGCTCGATCACCTCTGCGGCCCTGGCGTGTTCACCGGCGACGCCGCCGATGGTCCAGCCGGCCATCCATAACGCGTCGGGGTCGTTCCTACCGGTTTCGATCGCCCCCTTCGCCAAGCTTACGCTCTCCTCAATCTCCGCGTCCGATGGCGACCCCCAGCCCTGAGCTCTTTGGTAAACGCAGCACCAGCCGACCAGGCTGGCAGCCGGCGCATAAGATGGATCCAATTCCAGCGCTTTCCGAAGGAGACGGAGCGCCTGGTCACCGCCTTCGGGTGTCAATTTATGGAATTCGGCCAGAGCGCGAAGGTATAGGTCATAGGCGTCGCAGCTCTCGGTCGGCTTGCGGCTGGCGCGGTCGATTTCGGACTGACGCAGCTTTGGTTCGATCGCGCAGGCGACGCTGGATGCGATCTGATCCTGCAGATCGAAGATGTCGTCGAGCGCGCCATCGAAGTGATCGGCCCAGATATGCGCGCCGGTGGTCGTGTCTATCAGCTGGCCAGTGATGCGCACGCGCCGCCCCGCCTTGCGCACGCTGCCTTCGAGCACGTAGCGCACACCGAGCTCTCGGCCGACTTGGCGCAGGTCGGGCGATTTGCTCTTGTAGGCGAAGCTCGAATTGCGCGCGATGACGAAAAGCCAAGGTAACCGCGAGATCGCCGTGATGATCTCTTCGACGACGCCATCGACAAAGTACTCCTGTTCGGGGTCGCCGCTCATATTGGCAAAGGGCAGCACCGCGATCGACGGCTTGTCCGGCAATGGAAGCGCCAGTGGTGCGGGCACGGGTGGGCTCTCGGCCGCGCGGACGTCGCGAACCCGGTAGACGCGTACTGGCCGGGCAATGTTTTTGAACTGCTGCTCGCCCATATCCTGGAAATCAAAGGGCAGCCGATCGCGTACGTGAACGTGAACCATATTGGAGACGAAGACCCCGCCGGCTTCGGCCAGGGCCTCGATCCGCGCGGCGATGTTGACGCCGTCGCCGTAGAGGTCGTCGCCCTCGACGATCACGTCACCCAGATTGATGCCGATGCGCAGCTCGATGCGGGTATCTGCGGAGATGCCGGTGTTTCGCTCGGCTATCGCCTGCTGCATCTCCACCGCGCAGCGCACCGCATCGACGACGCTCGCAAACTCTACCAACACGCCGTCGCCGGTGGTCTTAGCGATGCGGCCATGGCGCTCGGCGATCTTCGGGTCGACGAGCTCGCGGCGGAGCGCTTTGAGGCGGTCGAGCGTGCCTTCCTCATCGGCACCCATCAGCCGCGAGTAGCCCGCTACATCGGCGGCAAGGATCGCGGCGAGACGTCGGGTCTGGGTCATTGGCTCTCGCCGGCCGCCAAGCGCAGACCCGATAGGAAAAACTCCCGGTGCTCGGGGTTGCGCCAGTGAGTGGCAGTTGGCACCACTTCAGTCGTTAACGAGCGCAATCGCGTAACCGTCTCCCGGGCTTCGCTGAGCCGCCCCATGTGGGCATAGCAAGACGCAAGAAATCGGTAGGTCGGCACCCAACTGGGAACTTCCTGGAGTGAAAGAAGCAAGATCGCCGCGGCCTCCTCGAGACGCCGGGCGAAAAAATGACCCATTCCTATCCCGAGGTAGGGTGATGCTCTGCCGTGGAGTGGGTCGAGTCTCATAGAGGTCTCGAAATGGCCGATCCCGACATCGGGTTGTCCAGCCCATAGCCTGAGCCAGCCACTCCATTGCCAACCCATTGCAAAATTTGGGTTGAGTTCAAGGGCACGGTCGATCAGTGCGATTGCGGCGGCAAGGTCTTCGCCGCAGTAGCCGAGCACCCGGGCAACAAGGCCCAGAACCTCGGGGTCGCTCCCAGCAACTCTAAGCGCGCGACGGGCAAAGTCGACCGCCTTGCGCTCCTCTGCGGTGGGGTCGTCTGTCCAGCCCGCGTTATGGAGCGCCTGGTGGCAGAAGGCCGCTAAGGCAAGAGCCGATGCGTAGCGCGCATCGCGTTTTATTGCTTGGCCAAGCAGATCGAGACTCTGGAGGTACCGTTCTCTCTCCCATTCTCCCGAGCGGATCGGCGCAAGAGCGCGAAGGTATAAATCGTAGGCGGTCAGGTCACTGGTCGGCTGTGCGGCAGAGCGATGAAACTCGGCAGCTTGCAAGGTCAGTTCAACGACGCCTGCCACGCTGACCGCGACATTGTCCTGAAGCTCGAAAACGTCTTCCAGCGAGCCGTCGAAGCGGTCAGCCCATAGATGCGCGCTGTTCGCCGCGTCGATCAGCTGCGCCGTTATCCGTACTCGACTTCCCGCCTTCCGGACCGAGCCTTCGAGGACGTAGCGTACACCCAGCTCCCGACCGACCTGCGTCACGTCGATCGCCCGGCCCTTGTAGGTGAAGCTGGAGTTGCGGGCGATGACAAAGAGCCAGCGGATCCGGCTGAGCGCAGTGATGATCTCCTCGACCATGCCATCGGCAAAGTATTCCTGCTCGGGATCGCCGCTCATGTTCTGGAACGGCAGCACGGCAATCGACGGCTTGTCGGGCAACGCGAGCGATGGTTTCGTAGATTCCCCCATTGCCGGTTCGAAGGGATCCGGCCTCTCGCCGAGCACAACGCGGTGGACGCGTATTGGCCGGGCGATGTTCTTGACCTGCTGCTCGCCCATGTCCTCGAACGCGAAGCCGAGTTTGTCACGGACCTGGTCGCGCACGACCCGGCTGACGCAGATCCCACCGGGCTCGGCCAGGGCTTCGAGCCTTGCCGCGACATTGACCCCGTCGCCGTAGATGTCGCGTCCGTCCCTGATGATGTCGCCGAGATTGATTCCCATGCGGAACTCGATGCGCCGATCGGACGGCACCTCGGCGTTTCGCTCGGCCATCTCGCGCTGAACCTCGACAGCGCAACGCACCGCGTCGACGACGCTGGCGAACTCGATGAGCAGGCCGTCGCCGGTGGTTTTTACAATGCGGCCCCGGTGCTCCTTGATCTTCGGATCGCTCAGCTCGCGGCGGATCGCCTTCAGTTCGGTGAGCGTGCCTTCCTCGTCCGCCCCCATCAGCCGCGAATAGCCCGCAACATCGGCGGCGAGGATCGCGGCGAGCCGGCGGGTCTGGCTCATGTCTCTTCGCCCATTGCCAGGCGCAGGCCCGAGACCAGCAGTTCGTGGATTTCGCGGTTTGGAAACGGGAGATGAGGCATCGCGTCCGTTCCCATCGCCCGTAACTGTTCGATTGTCGCGCGCGCGTCGTCATGCCGTCCCAGATGAGCGTAGCACGCGGCGAGTAAGCGATAGGGTGCCGGACAACCTGGCGTGTGCCGCACGCTCAGCCGAAGGTCTTGCGCCGCCAGCTCAAAATGGCGGACGAGAAAATGCGCCAGGCCGGTAATTGTCTGCGGGGCGCGGGGGTAATCGCGTGGGCTGAGGCGCACCGACCTGTCGATGCGCTCGATGGCGACCTCAGGCTCGCCGGCGATCACCCGGAGAATGGCGCTGACGTACCAACCACGTGCATAACTGGGATTGAGAGACAGTGCCCGGTCGGCAAGAGCAATCATGTCACCAATGTCTTCTCCGAAATAAGCAAGTGGATACGCAGCATTGATGACAGTGACGGGATCATCACCGGCCACTTCGATTGCGCGGCGGGCGAAAGCCATCGCCTTTTGGCGGCGCGCCTCCGGGTCGGTCGTCCAGCCGTCGGTTGCCAAGCGTTGGTGACAAATCGCGGCGAATGCAAGCGCTGGGCCGTAATTCGGGTCGCGCGCGATTGCTTGTTCCAGGAGGTTTGCTGCCTCGCTCAGACCGTCCTTTGAGATCCGCGCCAACGACGGTAGAGCGCGCAGATACAGGTCATAGGCACCGAGGTCGTTCGTTGGACGGTGGGCCGAACGGGCGGTCTCGGCGGCCTGCAATGTCGGTTCGATGACGCCGGCGACGCTGATCGCGACCTTGTCTTGAAGCTCGAAGACGTCTTCGAGCGAGGCGTCGAAGCGGTCCGCCCACAAATGCGCCCCGGTGTTCGCATCGATTAGCTGCCCAGTAATCCGTACGCGACCGCCGGCCTTGCGCACCGAGCCTTCGAGCACATAGCGCACGCCGAGCTCGCGGCCCACCTGCTTCACGTCGACGGATTTGCCCTTGTACGTGAAGCTCGAATTGCGGGCGATGACAAAGAGCCAGTGAATGCGGCTGAGCGCGGTGATGATCTCCTCGACCATGCCGTCGGCGAAATATTCCTGCTCCGGGTCGCCGCTCAGATTGGCGAATGGCAGCACCGCGATCGACGGCTCGTCGGGCAGCGCCAACGCCGGTGGTGCGGACGCCGGCGTCCTCCCGGCGGCGCGGACGTCGCGAACCCGGTAGACGCGTACCGGTCGGGCAATGTTCTTGACCTGCTGCTCACCCAGATCCTGGAAATCAAAGGGCAGCCGGTCGCGGACGTGATCGTACACTGTGTTGGAGACGAACACCCCGCCGGCATCGGCCAGCGCTTCGATGCGCGCGGCGATGTTGACGCCATCGCCAAAGAGGTCATCGCCCTCGACGATCACATCGCCGAGATTGATGCCAATGCGCAATTCGACCCGGCTGTCCGCCGCGACACCCGTGTTCCGCCCGGCCATCGCCTGCTGCACCTCGACCGCGCAACGCACCGCATCGACGACGCTTGGAAACTCCACCAGCAGGCCGTCGCCGGTGGTCTTGACGATGCGGCCATTGTGCTCGGCGATTTTCGGATCGACGAGCTCGCGGCGCAGCGCCTTCAGGCGTTGGAGCGTGCCTTCCTCGTCCGCTCCCATCAGCCGCGAATAGCCCGCCACATCGGCGGCGAGGATCGCGGCGAGACGGCGGGTCTGGCTCACTCCGGAAGTCCGACGCGACGCAAGGCATTGCCCAATGCGGTAAGAATTTCGGGATTGGCGAAGGGCGCCGAGGTAATTGAGCTTATGGTGAATTGAGGCTGCACGTTGAGTAGCTGCTGCGTGGCTGTCCCGGCTTCCGCAATGCGGCCGAGGCTCGCAAGGGCTGCGGCACGCATCCAGTAGGGTGGGCTGAAACGCGGCTGTGCTTGGGCCGCGCGGTTCGCTGCAGCGGCCGCCTCATCGAAGTCGCCGGCTACGAAGTGGGCGATGGCAATCGCCATATGTGGAACATATGACAGAGGATCAAACGGGCTAAGCCGGAGCGTCAGTTCGGCTTGTTCGATCGCTATCGCGCTCTCGCTGCGCCAAGCCCGCGTGACCGCGCTGAAGCTGAGGGCGAGTGCCGATGAAGGACTAAGCGCCAGCGAACGGTCGAAAGCATCGAGCACCGTCGCATAGTCGCGTGGATCGAGAAACCCGATCACAAGACCGGCGATCGCGAGCACCGTGGCGTCACTGCCGTCCATGGCCATCGCCAAGCGAGCATGGCGGAGCGCAATCGTCTTTGCGTCTTCGTGGAGACCACCGCGCAGGTAACGTTGCTCCTGACACCAGGCAATGATCGGGTGAGCAACGGCAAAATCAGGGTCAAGCTCGATTGCTCGCTCTATATACCCGAGCGCCTTATCGGCATCTTCCGGCATCGATGTGTAGGCAAACCGCAAGGCGCGTAAGTACAGGTCGTAGGCGTCGAGGCTATCCGGCCGCTTGCGACGCGCGCGCTCGATCTCGCTTTGCCGGAGCGTCGGTTCGATCACACCGGCAACGCTGATCGCGACCTTGTCCTGAAGCTCGAATACGTCTTCGAGCGAGCCGTCGAAACGGTCGGCCCAGAGATGCGCGCCGCTCTGCGCATCGATGAGCTGCGAGGTAATGCGCACGCGATTGCCCGCCTTGCGCACCGAGCCTTCGAGTACATAGCGAACGCCGAGCTCGCGGCCGACCTGCTTCAGGTCGACCGCTTGGCCCTTATACGTAAAGCTCGAATTGCGGGCGATCACGAACAGCCAGCGGATGCGGGAGAGTGCCGTGATGATCTCCTCGACCATGCCGTCTGCGAAGTACTCCTGCTCCGGATCGCCGCTCATATTCTGGAAGGGGAGCACCGCGATCGACGGCTTGTCGGGTAGCGGCAGCACCGGTGAGCTACCCTCACCCGCCTCCCGCCTTTGGCGGTCGGCTCCCTCTCCCGCACTGCGGGAGAGGGAGGACCCCGGCGCGTTGGCGGCGGGGTGGGTGAGGGTGTTCCTGACGCGGAAGACGCGCACCGGCCGCGAAATGTTCTTGAGGCTCTGCTCGCCGATGTCTTCGAAGGCGAGGTCGAGGCGGCCCGCGGCGTCTTCTTGAACGCGAGCCGAGACGCATATGCCGCCGGGCTCGGCTAAACCTTCGAGGCGTGCGGCGACATTGACACCGTCGCCAAAGATGTCGCCGTCCTCGACGACGATGTCGCCTTGATGGATGCCGATGCGGAATTCGATGCGGCGGTCCGGCGGCAATGGAGCATTGTTGTCGGCCAGCGCAGCCTGGATCTCGACGGCGCATCTGAGCGCGTCGACGACGCTGGCGAACTCGACCAGGAGGCCGTCGCCGGTGGTCTTGACGATGCGGCCCCGATGGCCGGCAATTTGCGGATCGATCACCTCGGCGCGGAGCATCCTGAGCCGGCCGAGCGTCCCTTCTTCGTCACA
>Ga0306921_10000876_pt1 | contig 28349 bp, 27 predicted proteins | sample sta12Cox44000080_FD_203760 | JGI IMG/M metagenome (GOLD analysis project Ga0306921, IMG submission 203760) | Lab enrichment of tropical soil microbial communities from Luquillo Experimental Forest, Puerto Rico - statoxic.12C.oxic.44.000.080 (v2)... | ecosystem: Environmental > Terrestrial >... | reverse complement strand
CTCAAGCGCTAGGGGTGATCGGAGCGGCGAAATGACGGCGACCGTGGCGTGGCCGCGTGGGGCGCCGAGGGTGGGGCAGTCGGCGCGGCGGTCGCGGCCGGTGACGGCGCGCGACATCGAGCGGTTAACCGAGATCAGCGGCGATCGGAACCCGATCCACTACGACGCCGGCGTGGCCGCGGCCACGCGCTTCGGTGGGATCGTCGTTCAGGGCGGCGTGATCAGCGCCATTCTGAATGCGGTGGTCGCGGAAGACCTCCCCGGGCCGGGCACCGTGTTTCTGCAGGTGAACTGGAACTTCCGGGCGCCCGTCCGTCCCGGCGACACCATCACGGGCGAGGTCGAGATCACCCGGGTGCGCACCGACAAGCCGGTCACGGAGATGAACACGCGCGTCGTCCGGGACGACGGGACGGTGGTGCTGGATGGCACGGCCGTGTGCTACACCATGCCGCTCGCGCCGGCCTAGAAGCTCACGCTCCAGGTGAGCCCGAAGTCGGGAAGATCGAAAACCAGGTTTCGTTGGCCTGGACCAGCTCGACCTGGCCCGCTGCGTTCTTGTCCTTGAAGTAGTCGTAGCCAAAAACGTTCTCGTTGTTCGTGACGTTGATCACCTCGAGCGAGGCGCCGAACTCGCCGAGACGTGTCGGCCAGGCGCGGTTCACACGCAGGTCGAGCCGCAGGTAGTCGGCGGCCGGGCCCCGTAGAGCTTCTCGGGCCGGATCGCCTGGTCGGGCTGTCCCTGGTCGTTGAGCACGCTCACGAAGTGCTCGAGCGTGGACGGCCAGCCGCTGTGCCAGCCGAACGACCCGTTGAACGACCAGCGCCCGGTGCGCCAGGTCGGGTGGGCGTCGGCGGCGTTCTGCTGGTCCTGCGGATTGGGGTGCGAGAGGTCGTAGGTGAGCGGGTCGAGGCTGTTGACGTTCCGGATCGTCGTCACGTCCTCGTCCGCGACCGAATAGGCGTAGCCGGCGCGCGCCGTGAGGTGACGGCCGATCGGCCGGTCGAAGTAGAACTCGACGCCCTTGCTGCCGTTGTGGTCGGGGAACACCTCGATGCGGTCCTCGTTGGGCTCCGGGAACGCGTCGATCGCCCCCTTCCAGTTGCGGAACACCGGCCGCAGGCGGATGCCGCGCTTCCAGTAGCCCTCGACCCGGATCAGCGAGCCCTTGTTCCCGGCCCGCTCGAGGCCCGCGGTCCATTGCTCGGACATCTCGGAGCGGTAGTAGGCCGTCGCGTTGTTGAGCGTGGCGACGTTGTCGATGCCCTGGATCTGCCGGTAGTAGCCCCAGCCGAGGCGCGCGCTCATGCCGCGGCCGAGGTTCAAGGCCGCGCTCACCCGCGGGCTCCAGTCCTGGTCGCCGGTCCAGGTCGCCTGGTCGTACCGCAACGCCGTCTTCGAGCACCAGCGGATCGACCACGCGCAGGCGATTCGAGACGTAGGCCGCGAACAACGAGCCGCTGTCGATGAAGTGCGTGTTCATCACGATCGGGAACTTCCCCGGCGGGGGCGGCTCGGGATCGTCGGGATCCTGGTAGACGATGGATTGCGACTTGTCGTCGTCGTGCTGGCGGCGGAAGTCGACCCCGAAGCTCAGGATGTCGCGGTTGGAGAAGCCTTGCGTCCAGTCCTGCGCGGCGCCGAACGTCGAGTAGGTGCGGTCGTTCTTCACATAGTAGAACGGCGCCACCTGGAGAACGTCGCGCTCGAAGCCCTCGCGCGCGCGCGTGGCGAGCCCGCGCGAAAGCATGCTGCGCACCGTGGTGCGGGGCCCGAGCGTGGACCTGGGCGTGGTCCAGACGTAGCTGGTTGCCGTAGTGGTTGTCCGCATGCTCGGTGGTGTTGATGGTGTCCAGGAAGCCGGTGGTGGAGAAGATGCCGTAGACATACTTGTCGCGCGCGTGCTGTGCCTCGAGGACCAGCTCCTGCTTCGGTGTCAGCCGGAAGCTCATCTTGCCGAACGCGTCCTCGTAGTAGGGCTTGGGCAGGTCGCCCTGATTGATGAACTGGAAGATCAGCCCCATGTACCCGACGCGACCGAAGGCGAGCCACGAGCCTTGGTGGACATTGTCGTCAGCGCCCCGAATACTCGGGGCGTGACTCGCGGCCCCCGCACCAGGACGACGCCCTCCGGCAGTGGTCGCTTGGGACCGGTGGCACCCGCTTCCTCGCGGCGCCCGCCCATGGTTAGGGCGTTTCAGGCTCGCCGCTTCGTCCCCGTCGCGCTTCTGCTTCTGGTTGGGCTCGTCGCCCGTGCGCCGGGCTGGCGTCAGGGTCTCCCCGAGTTCTTCGACGAGGCCCAGCCCCTCCGACAGGCGCTCAAGATGTGGCGACCCGGCGGCGCCGTCGACTGGAATCCCCACTTCTTCGTTTATCCATCCCTCACGTTCTATTTCCATCTCGTGATTCAGTGGATTCAGCTCCAGGTGGGTTCCGTGCTCGGCGTTTACCACGGCGTAGCGGATTTCCTGCTGGAGTTCGAGACCGATCCCACGCTGCACGCGCTCGTCGGGCGGCTGGCCGTCACCGGAGTCGATCTGGCCACCATCCTCGGGACGGTCGCGCTCGGGGAGAGGTTGTCGAAGGGGGCGGGGCTCGCCGCCGGACTGCTCGTGGCGCTGGCGCCGAACGGGATCGAGACCTCGCGCGCGCTCTACGCCGAGGCGCATCTCGCCGCGTTCACAGTCTGGGCGCTGGAGCGGATGGTGGCCCATCTGCGTCGCGGCGACGCCGGCTCACTGATGTCGGGCGCCGCGTTGACCGGCCTCGCGGCCTCGAGCAAGTATCCCGGCGCGCTGCTGCTGCTGCCATTGCTCGGCGCGGCGCTGCTCGCCGCGGCCCCGATGCCTCTTGCCCGAAGGCTGGCGCGCGCTGCGTCGGCAGGGCTCGTGGCGGCGCTGACGTTCGCGCTCACGTCGCCCTACGTTCTCCTCGACTGGAGCGCGGCGCGCAGCGATCTGCAGGTCGGCGCCGAGCTCGCGCGCGCCGGCCACCTCGGCCACCTCGGGCGCACATCGGCGGATTTCTACCTCCTCCAGATGTTGCGGGATCCGGGGGCGGTCGTTCTGGCGCTCGCGGTCCTCGCGCCGTTTCTGATCCGGCGCGACGCGTTGAGCCGTCGCGCCTTCGCGCCTCTCGGGCTGGCGGTGGTGCCGCTGCTCGCCACGGTGTCGCTCTCGAGCGTCATCGCTCCTCGCTACGTCGTGTCGGTCGTGCCGGTTCTCGCGGTTTGTGCGGCCGTCGCGGCCACGTTGCTGATGGCTCGTGTTCCGGCCCTCTCCCCTCGATGGCGGACGCTCGGCGCGGTTCTCGCGCTGAGCATCTCGATCGCGCCTGCCGCGTGGAGCGCTTTCTCACAACCGAAACGCGACACCCGCAGTGCCGCGCTGGCCTGGTGCCGGCGCGTGCTGACGGATCGGGACCTGGTCTTCTGCGAGAGCGGCGGGCCCGCGCTCCTTGGCAGCGACCGAAGGGAGGCCGTCCAGTCGAGCCGGGTCTATCGAGACGCGAGCACGGAAGCGCAGCGCCGTTATTTGGCGCGTCGCGCGTTCAACCAGGTGAGCTGGCCGCTCTTCATGCACGGCGATCTCCAAGCGGATGCGGGCTCGGGCGGGCCGCCACGCTGGCGCACGGTGATTCCAGAGGCGGTGGACTTCAACGCCGCCTTCTACGATCGGCGCCTGATCGGGCTGGCAGACTATTTCATCACGAGCAGCGTGGTCCGCAGCCGATACCAGGCCGACTCGACGCGGTTTGCGGTGGAGGTACACGCCTACGATTCGCTCGAGCGCGACGCGACGCTCGTGGCCCGATTCGTTTCGGACCGCGCTCAGAGCGGACCTGAGATCCGCATCTATCGGATCGACGAGAGCGCTCGCGCCAGATGGCGAGCGAACCTCGGCGCGCTCGACGCCCGCTGGTGGCTCTCAACGCTTCCCCCGGACTCCCCGCTCCAAGGCGCGGGGTCGGCAGAAGGAGCGGATCCTTCGGCGCCGGAGCCTCGACGATTGTTGTCCGACTTCCATTACAGGTACGTGGCGCCAACCATCGAGCACGTGACACGCGGACTCCTGCGCGCGGGCAGGTCTTCGGATGCGGCCCCGCTCGAGCGCGTGTCTTCGTTCTGGGAGACGCCGCTCGGGCCACGGTGAACGACGCTGGGGCGGCCCTAGGGGAGACGGTCGGAAGTGTGTTCTGACGACTCCACGCCGACTGCGATAGACTCCGCGCCGATGCCACCCACGTCCACGCTGTACGAGGCGCTCGGCGGCGCCAAGGGTGTGCTGCAACTGGCGGAGGCGTGGCATCAGCGCGTTCTGGCGGACGAGATCGTCGCCCACGCATTCAGCCATGGGTTCCACCCGCAGCACACGGAACGGCTCGCGGCCTACTGGGCCGAGGCGTGGGGTGGACCGACGACCTACAGCGAACGATACGGGGACGAGTCCTCGGTGGTCCGGATCCACAGCGGCAACGGTCCTCACGTGGAGATGGACCGTCGTGCGATCGCGTGCTTCGATCAGGCGATGGACGACATCGAGATCACCGATCCCCAACTCCGGCGTGTCCTCCACGATTACTTCGCGTGGGCGACCACCATGTCAATGTCCGCGTACCCGAAAGGGGCGGCCGACGTTCCAGACGGGCTACGGATCCCCCGCTGGTCGTGGGACGGACTGCAGCGCTGACCCGCAGGGGGGGGAGATCCGATGAACGCGTTCAAGCGACCGCCGTCATGGACCCTGGCGATCCTGCTGACCTTCCTGGCGCAGGCCGCGCTGGCCGCCGCGCCGGCTCAGCCCACCGCCCCGGCCGAGGACGAGGAGCTGGTGGTTGGCAAGGAGACGTTCAATCATCTCAAGGCCAAGGCCGAGATCATCGAGTCGTCCCCTCTCTACGACGTGCTGATGCCGGTGATCGAGCCGATCATCAAGGCCGCGCAGCCCATGTATAACCATCCGTTCAAGGTCTATCTGGTGCACGAGCCGCAGCCCAACGCGTTCGCCACGCCCGGCGGCTACATCTATGTCGTGGACGCGCTGCTCTACTTCGCGAAGAACAAGGAGCAACTCGCCGGCACGCTCAGCCACGAAGTGTCCCACACCATCCACCACGACGGGCTCGAGCTGGCGAAGAGACGTGCGGAGATCGAGAAGCGGGAGATCGGCGGCGCCATCCTGATCGGCCCCACGCGCGCCCACATCCTGGCGCTCGCGCTGATCGGCCAGCTCCACGCCCTGAGCTATTCGCGCGAAGCGGAGTCACGAGCCGACCTGACCGGCGCCGACATCTGCGCCAAGGCCGGCATCAACCCGTGGGGCCTGGTCTGGCTGTTCCAGGACTTTCACAACGCGCGCACCATCGAGATCCCTCAACTGCTGTCGGATCACCCGAACGACATGAACCGGGTCGCCGGGCTCGAGAAGCATTTCAAGAGCCAGCCCCAGGTGTTCGGGCAATTCAGCTCCGACACCCTCAAGGCCACGCGGCTCGACGTGCCGAAGAAGGCACCGGTCGTGTTCCTGCGGTAGCCGTCCGTGCCCGGGCATCCGTACTCCTGAACTTCAGCGGAGAAACAACCTTTCATCCGGTGTAGCGACGTTCTAGGCTCTTGCATCGCACCGCTGACCGGGTGAGGAGGTGGGTAATGAGTCACGAACGCCCGCGCTGTATGCCTCTCACCATCGCCGTCACCGCGGCGATCCTCGTGCTGCCTCAATGCTCGGCGCTCGCGCGCTCGTGGGACTACTCCCTTACGGCCGCGGCCAGCTCCCGGTACGACTACCGGGTGGACGAGCACTCCTACGGAACGTACACGTCGTCGCTCGGCCCCGGCTTCGCGATCACCGGTTCGGCGGCACGCTCGGTGAGCCGACACGTGTCGCTGGTGCTCTCGGGCGGTTACCGCCGCTACAGCGCGGAGCTTGGCACGGCCGGGATCCCGGAGGCGCCGCCCACCACGGGCGATCTGCGCGCCGAGTACTTCTCCGTCGGTGCAGGTCTGAAGATCGAGCCGCGGCAGGGCGCAGGATTCTACACGCAGGTGCTCCCCGCGCTCTTCGTGTCGCGCTGGGGCCAGAACACGGTGGATCAGGAAGGCTGGAACATGCTGACGGGCACGTGGCAGCAGCGGGCCACGCACACCGCCTCGTTCAAGAGCGCGCTGCCCGGCATCGAGCTGAGCGGAGGCTTCCGTGCCCGCTTCTCGAGCGCGCTCGGCACCGATTTCGCGCTGCGGTACACGCGCTCGGCGGACCTCGGGGAGCACGCGCTGGGGAGCTCGAGCGGCGACTTCCGGGGGCTCAACGAGCTCGCGCTGGTTGGCGGGATCACCTGGTCGCCGTAGCGCTGTGGCCGCGGCGATGGCGATCCGCCAGTCCGGAGGACGATTCACTGATGAGATCCTTCGCCCCGCACCCGGCGCTTCGCCTGCTGCGGGCCGCGCTCGCGGTCGCGGGCATCCTCGCGCTCCTCGTCCCGGCCGCCCGCGCCCAGGGCACGATCCCCGCCGGCTTCTCGGATTCCCTCCTGGTCGGTGGCCTCGACTTCCCGGTCGGCATGGCCTTTCTGCCGGATGGCCGCCTGCTGGTCGTCGAGCAGAAGAGCGCGAAGATCCGCCTGATCCGGAACGGGGTGCTCGCCGCCACCGATCCGGTCGCCACCGTTCCCGCCGTGAACACGTCCGGGAGCGAGCGGGGCCTGCTCGGGATCACGGTGGATCCCGGGTGGCCCGCGCGCCCCTACCTCTACATTCATTGTAACAACGCGGGGACTTCGACCATCCGCATCACCCGCTACACTGCAGCGGGAGACCTCACCGGCACCGGCGACGGCGGGCTCACGGTCGATCCCGCGACCGGCTACGACCTCCTGAACGACGCCCCCGACCAGTTCTTCAACCACAACGGCGGGACATTGCGCTTCGGCCACGACAACATGATGTACGCGAGCCTGGGTGAGGACGCGGACGCCTGTGCCGCGCAGGACACGGTGAGCCTGCGCGGCGTCATCCTGAGGCTCGACGTGTCGAACCTGCCGCCCGGTCCGGGCGGGCCGGCGCCGCGCAGCCTGGTGACGCCGCCGGACAACCCGTTTGCCGGGCATCCGAACGCGAACGCGCGCCTGGTCTGGGCGCTCGGCTTGCGCAATCCGTTCCGCTTCCAGGTGGACGCGCTCGACGGCACGCTGTGGGTCGGCGACGTGGGTGAAAACAAGTACGAGGAGATCGACCACGTCATGGCCGGCGGGCTGTGCTTCGGCTGGCCGGCCTTCGAGGGCGGCGTCGCGCACCCGATCAGCTGCACGAATGCCATCGTGCGCGGCACCGACCCGGTCTACTACTACGACCGCACCGGGTTCACGGCGGCGGTGATCTGCGCCGGGGCCTACCACCGCCCGGCCGGCGCGAGCGGCGGCTTCCCTGCCGAGTACGAGGGCAACGTGTTCTTCAACGACTACTACGCGGGGTTCCTGCGGCGGATCGCCCCCAGCGACGGCGTCTGGGTGATCGCGGCGCCGGTGGCGGGGCAGGGCGATCCGATCAACTGGGGCTCCGGATTCGTGGCGGTGAGCGACTGGGTGGTGGGGCCGGACGGGGCGCTGTGGTACTGCCGCCAGTCGAACGCGAGCTTTCAGAACAACACCGGCGAGATCCGGCGCATCATCGCGAGCGCGACCTTGTCGGTCCCGCCGGCCGGAGAGGCGGCGGCGGAGTTCCTGCCCCCGTACCCGACGCCGGCGCCCGGCTTCGCCAACCTGAGCTGGGTGCTGAGGCGCGCGGCGCAGGTCGAGCTCACGGTGTTCGACGCCGGCGGGCGGCGCGTGAGACAGCTGGTGCGCGCCGAGCAGCAGAACGCGGGGCCGCACGGCACGACGTGGGACGGCATCGACGACCAGGGCCGCGCGGCGCGTCCCGGGCTCTTCGTCGCACGGCTACTCGTGGACGGGGTCGCCTACGAGCGCCGGATTCCCCTGATCCGCTAGAGCCACGCGCGCCGTGCCTCCCGGGAAGCTTATCTATTTGTTGAACGCGTCGCTCGACGGGTACGTCGAGACGCCCGATCACTCGCTCGACTGGACAAAGGTCGACGACGAGCTCCACACGTGGTTCAACGACCAGATCCGCGGGCTGGACGCGTTGATCTATGGGCGAAGGACGTACGAGCTGATGGCCTCGTACTGGCCCACCGCCGAATCGGACGTGGCCGCGACCGCGCCGGTGCGCGAGTTCGCCAGGCTCTGGTGCGCGCTGCCAAAGATCGTGCTCTCGCGGTCGCTCGGAGCCGTCGAGGGGGAACAGCCGGCTCCTCCGCGACGGGGTCGGAGACGCATTCACCCGCATTCGACAGGAGTTTTCGGGCGACCTCGTCGTCGGCGGACCGACCCTCGCGGCGTCGTTCATCGAGCGGGGCCTGGTCGACGAGTACCGGCTGGTCGTCCACCCGGTGATCCTCGGCGCCGGCACGCCGTTTTTCCCGCGGCTCGACCGTCGTGTCCCGCTGCGCCTGATCGAAACTCGCAGGTTCGATTCGGGTGCCGTATTTCTGAGCTTCGCCGCCCACTGACACGCTTCCCGCGGTGGCCGCGGCGAGCGGAGCCACATCGGAGCACGTCATGAGCGAAGAGTTCTCGAACGTCTACGAGGACCGGCTGCGCGCCGAGGCCTACTCGACCCTCGAGTTCCCCGGCACGTACTACCTGGCCTTCCGCGATCTCCCGGCGATTATCCGTGCCCACATCCGGGGGACGCGGGCACTCGATTTCGGCTGCGGAACCGGTCGCTCCACGCGGTTCCTGCGTGGCCTGGGGTTCGAGACGGTCGGGGTGGACATCGCGGCGCACATGCTCGAGCGGGCCCGCGAGCGCGATCCGGAGGGAGACTACCGGCTGATTCCGGATGACGATCTGAACAGCTTCGCAGCCGGGGCGTACGATCTCGTTCTGTCCGCCTTCACGTTCGACAATGTCGCGACCATGGAGAGAAGGGCCGGGCTGATGCGGTCGCTGAGAGGGATCCTGCATTCCGGCGGTCGGATCGTGAATCTCGTCTCGGCCCCGGAGATCTACGTCAACGAGTGGGCGTCATTCTCGACCAGGGACTTCCCCGAGAATCGATCGGTCCGGAGTGGCGGCCGGGTGCGGATCGTGATGCTCGACGTCCCCGACCGCCGTCCCATCGAGGACATCGTCTCGTCCGACGAGGACTGGTTGGAGGTCTACGACCGCGCAGGTCTCGTGCCGATCCAGGTCTGCCGGCCGCTCGGAAGAGTGACCGAACCGTATCCATGGGTGAGCGAGACGACGATCGCGCCCTGGGTCATCTACGTGCTGGGACAGAGGTGATCAGCCGCGCACGCCTACCAGGGATGTAGAGACGGCACTCGGGAGCCTGCCGCTCGGTGCCGGGGGGTCAGGCGCCGCGACTCAGTGCGGTCGACGCAAGGCAACCGCGAAGCAGATGAGCGCCGCGAGCGACAGCAGGCTGCGGACGCCGTGAAGCCGCGCCCAGCGATCCAGCAGGGACACCACTAACGCGGGGTCCGCATCCGGATCCAGGTCTTCCAGTCGCCGATTCGTCGGAAAAACGACGATCAGCGTGAACGGCACGACGGCTCCCAGGAGCACGGCACCGACGAGCCACCATCGCCCTGCTCCGCGCAACCATGCCGCCAGTCCGGCCAGCATCCCGAGAACGGCGAGCGAGGCCTGCATCACCGTGGCGCGGTGGTAGCTCGGGCGCCATTGCCGCAGCGCCGCCGCGGGACCTGTGGCCTTCCGCGCAGGATGTTCGACGAGGTTCACGTACAGCGCGGCGCCTGCGAACAGCGCCGCGCACAGCGTCGCGAACAGTTCGAACACCATGCTCCGCTCTCTTCTCCAGGAGCCGCTTTGGCCACGCGCGATCGGTCGGCAGGAAGGGCCCAGCCTAGCGGGTCTCTATATGTCTCCGCTACCCAAAGAGTTCACGCCCCATCGCGAGGACGGGACGCAGAGCGTCGAGGAATTATTGGCGACCGCGACCCTGTGGATCGAACAGCATGGGACCCCCAAGTGGAGACGTGCTCTGTTGCGTAGGAGGCCGGGGACCGAAAAAGTGAATGGACCGGCGGGCGATCGCGTGTTTCGATCAGGCCATGGGCCAGCTGGCGAATCCGTGGACAAGATGACGTGGGTTCAGGTCAGGCGGCTCAATTGGGTGGTGGTCCTGCGTCCAACGACTGACCTATTGGGCGGTCCGGAGACCGAAGAGCTTCTAGCGACCTTCAGGTCCGCCTGGGCCGAATCCTATCAGGGCATCGCAGGGAACCTCAGCGACGTCCAACGCGTGAGCTCGGTGGGAATTGGGGCGCTGGTCGAGTGTGCAGCAGAGGCCAGGCGGACGGGGACAAAGCTCGCCTTCTGTTGCGTGAGTCGCTCCCTGGACCGATTGCTTGCCATGGCCTCGATGCGCTTGCTGAACGCGTTCGAATCCGAGGAGGACGCGATCCGCTTCTGCTCGGAGCGATAGAAGGGTTGGTCCCATGGGTGGGAGGTGCGGAGGACCGCCATGAACCTCAAATCGCTGTTCGGAAAGAAGGCCGCAGTCATCGGCGATCCGGAGGCGCTTCGCGATCGCCTCTTCGAGGCCGTGGCCCGAAACGACCTCGGCAATCTTGCCGCCCTGTGCCGTGCCAATCGGGACGCCATCCAACGCTCGTACCCGGTTTGGCTCAAGCCCGACCCCGACTTCATTGGATCGGATCCGCGCCGCGTCGACTGGTACGGGCGAAGCCTGCTCGGAATCGGGCAGTGTTTCGCGCAGGTATTGGGTAACCCATCCCTGCTTCACCAGCTCCAGCGTCCAGTCGAGGAGGGCCCGCTCGGGAGGTGGGGAAGAGAGCTCCAGGAAAGCGCCGAGTTGATGCGTGCCCACCAGTACGAAGACGCCCTGACCCGGCTCAGCGACCTTCGTTCCAGGATCCGGTCACACCTCGGATTCGAGGCCATGAAGTGGGAAGGTCTGGTGGCCGGGCACATTGGCACCTGCCTCATGCAGACCCTGCGAGCGGAAGAGGCGCTCGCTTGCTACGAAGAGTCTCTCACGCTATGCGAGAGGACTGGAGATGACGACGGCGTCCGTGTGCATCTCGGCAATCGGATCGAGGCCCTGCGTTGGCTCGACCGGCACCGCGAGGCGGCGCCGTGGGCCGAGAAACTCGCGGACCTCTACGAATCGAGCGGCAAGACGGTCGAGGCCGCGCGCTACCGGGCCAGGGCCAGGATCATGGCGGCCGGTGAGCCGCTCCTGCGAACCGTGGTTGCGATTGGTGAGCGTGTGTACGAGGAGGATGAGGCGACGCTCCCGCCCAGCGGGAAGGTAGAGTTTCTCTTCGAACGCAATCGAATCACACTGGCGCGCTGCACTGCGCGTCTGGATGAGGGCGGACGGCACGTGTCTGAGCATCGGTACGAGGAGGCCCTGGCCTCGTTCGCGGGCGCCATCCAGTGCGACCCTTACGAACCAAGGCCACACCACGAGAGTGGGGCGATTCACTCATGGCACGGTCGTTATGAAAAAGCCATCCAGTGCTACGAGGAGACCGAGCGCCTGGCCCCCGGATGGTTTCTCGTTCGATCCGAGTTGTGGCTCGTGCGTCAGCTCGCCACCGGGCGTTTTCAGGCCGACGTGCCCAGGATGCTAAGCGCCCTCGAGCACCAGCCCCGCAGCAGGGGGTCCGGCTGGCCCAGGCGATGGCGGATCGACTCCCCGACCTGCCCCAAGCGTGGCTGATGCTGGGGGGGCAATGCAGCGACTCGACCAGAGAGCGGAGGCCGAGACAGCCTACCGCAATGGTCTCGCGTGTGCCGGGGACCCTGATGTCCGGACCCGTCTCCTGACCAGCCTGGGTGCTCTGACCAATCCGCCGCGCCGCGCTGAGCTCGAGGAAGCTGCGGCATTGAACGGGCACCTCGTGTCCGGTGCGATGGCTCGCCTGATGCTTCGCTCGGGAAACGCCGTCTGATTGGATTCGGCGCGCACTCCCGGGGTTCCATGGCCAACGACAACGTCGGGAGCAGCAGATCGCCGGGTCGCTGCCACTCGTGGATCCGAAGCGTTACCCCATTGAAACAGGTCTCGCTCGCTTGGTCGAGCGTTACCGCAGGAAGGAGTCGTGACCATGCGCCTGAATCAACATTCGTGGTTCGACCATGCCGCGTACTCCTTCGCCTCCCACTGGCTTGAGCTTCCAGGTGCGCGGATGCATTACGTGGATGAAGGGTCGGGCCCGCCCGTGCTCCTCGTGCATGGAACGCCCGGCTGGAGCTTCGATTACCGGGACCTGATCCGGCCGCTCTCGAAGACCCATCGATGCATCGCGCCCGACCTGATCGGATTCGGACTCTCCGACAAGCCGGCGGACTGGCCGTACGCGTTGGAGAGTCACACCGCCTCACTCCGGACGCTGCTCGCGCAGCTCGGCATTGCACGCTTCGATCTCGTGGTGCACGACTTCGGGGGACCGGTCGCACTGCCGCTGGCACTCGAGGATCCGGGGCGCGTCCGCAGGCTCGTGCTGACGAACTCCTGGATGTGGCCGCTCTCCATCGACGCAGAGTTCGCCCGCAGGAAGCGGATGGTGGGCACCGCCTTCATGCGTGGGATGTACCTCTACGCGAACTTTTCGGCGCGCGTGATGGTGAGGATGTCATGGGGGAGGCGCCGGAAGCTCACGCCGCTGCGACACAAGCACTTCGTGGCGGCCTTTCCGAACGCGTCCTCCCGGCATGGCACGTACGGATTCCTCCGCAGCACGATCGATCGCGACGACTATCTCGAGCAGCTGTGGGCGAGGCGCGAGCAGCTGGCGTCGATTCCGGCGCTCGTGATCTGGGGCAGGGCGGACAGGTTGATCACGCCCGTGCACCTCGCGCGCTGGAAGGAGGCGCTGCCTGCAGCGCGGTTCGAGGAGCTGGCGGACGTGGGCCACTTTCCGCTCGACGAAGCACCGGAGCTGCTCGTGCCGAGAGTTGACTGGTTTCTTTCGGCCGCCAAGGAAGATCTGGGGGGTTTGGGTGGTGCGCGGACCGCGTGAGGCTGGCGGCCGCGCTCGGCGGGCGCAGCGAGCCGCTGACGCAATGGATCGAGGATCAGGAAAGAGGCTTCCAGACGAAGCTCACGAATCTCGCGCCTGGCGTATCCGCGAGATCGCCCGGAGTTCTCCCAGCGCTCGTTCTCGTTTTCGTCGCGTCGGGCGTGGCGGCTGCCGCACTCGCCCGCGCCTCATGGATTCTGTGCGAATGGAAACGCAGGCTTGAACTCCGCGGCATGCGGTCCACCTGCGCGGGTAACGCAAGCCGCGCGACTTCTTCACTGCCCGGGCCCCGAAGACCCGTTCAAGCATATGCGATGAACTCCAGACGGCTGGCACTGTTCGTTGTGCTCGGCCTGCTCGCCGCGGGGCGAGCGATGGCGCAGGGTGCACCGTCGGCACCTGTCGTCACGGAGCAGCACAGCGGGACCACGGCACGGCTCCAGGCGGTGAGCGCGGTCGACGAGCGCGTGGTGTGGGTCAGCGGCGTCCGGGCGACCTGGGCCCGTACCTTGGACGGCGGTGCGACGTGGGTCGCGGACTCGATGAGGGGTCCCGACTCGTGGTTGGAATTTCGCGACGTGCACGCGGCGTCGGCGGATCGCGCGTGGCTCCTGGCGGCGGGCCCGGGGGACAGCTCTCGGATCTATCACACGGAGGACGGTGGGCGGCATTGGACGCTCCAGTTCCAGAACCGCGACACGTCGGCCTTCTACGACGGCATCGACTTCTGGGACGAGCGCCGCGGCATCGTGGTCGGCGACGCGGTACGCGGCCACATGGTGGTCATGACGACCAATGATGGTGGGACGACGTGGGCGCCGATCCCCGCGGAGGGAATGCCGCCGTCCCTCCCGGGCGAAGGCGCTCCTGCCGCGAGCGGCACGTGCATCGTAACGCGTCACGGCGGCCGGGCGTGGATCAGCACCGAAGCGGAGCCCGGCGGGCGCGTGTACTCGTCGCTGGACTACGGACGGACCTGGCGCGTCGCAAAGACGCCGATCGTGCGCGGGAAAGACTCGGGCGTCGCATCGGTCGCGATGCGCGACGACGCGCGTGGATTCGCGCTCGGCGGACGCCTCCTCGAGCCCCGTGACACGAGCGTTGCGGTCGCCGTGACGGCGGATGGCGGCCGAACCTGGGTCGCCGCGGCGCGACCACCGTTCACGGGCCCAGTCTACGGCTCGGCGCTGCTGCGCGGACAACAGGAGGCGCTGCTGGTGGCCGGGCCGGGCGGCCTCGCGCTCGCGCGCCTGAGCAGCGGCCCACCGGCGTGGTCGCTGCTGTCTTCCGACGACGTCTGGGCCGTCGACGCGCGCGGCGGCCTGGCGTGGGCGGTGGGGCCCCACGGCAGGATCATCCGGATCGACCTGCGGCATCAGCCGTAGCGCCGAGCCGAGGCTCTCAGCCGTCAACCACGAGGGCGTTCAACCGGGTGCGCATGCGCGGCAAGCTCCCGCGTACTGTCCTCGCGGGCCTGCGCCACGAGCTTGACGGTCCCCGGGAAGTGTGGGTGAGTTCACCGCGCCCATCCATGAACTCCGAACCGCCATCTGCGTCGCGTGCTCCGGAGCGCCACGGAAGCCTGCTCGTTCTCGCGATGCTGGCGCTCGTCGTCGGCGGCGCCGCGGGCCTCCTCGGCGCGAGCTTTCGCCTGGCACTGGAGCAGGCGGAGCACGTGCGCAACGGACTGCTCGCTTGGGCGCATCGCCGTGCGATCCCCGGCTTCCTCCTCGTCGCGGCGGGCTGCAGCGTGGCGACCCTCGTCGCCGCGTGGCTGGTGCGCAGGTTTTCGCCGCACGCCGCGGGAAGCGGCATTCCGCACGTGGAAGCGGTCCTGCGCGACGAGGTGCCGCCCGCGCCCTATGGGCTGGCGGTGGTGAAGTTCGTGGGCGGCCTCCTGGCCATCGGCTCGGGTCTCGCGCTGGGCCGCGAGGGTCCGAGCGTGCAGATGGGCGCGAGCGTCGCCAACGGCATCGGCCGCATCTCGGGCCGCAGCTGGCCGGACCGCAGGGTGCTGCTGGCGGCCGGAGCCGGAGCGGGCCTGGCGGCGGCCTTCAACGCGCCCATTGCCGGCTCCGTGTTCGTGCTCGAAGAGCTGGTCCAACGGTTCGAGACCCGCATCGCCATCGCCGCCCTGGCGTCCTCGGCGGCGGCGATCGCGGTGGCGCGCGCGCTGCTGGGCAGCGCACCGGATTTCCACCTCGGAACGCTCGACTATCCCCGTAGTGCAATCCAGCCGTTGTTCTTCGTCCTCGGCGGCCTCGCCGGCCTCCTCGCGGTCGCCTACAACCGCACGCTGCTCGCCACCATCGCGGCGGGCGAGCGGCTGGGCCGGTTTCCCGTCGAAGCGCGCGCCAGCCTGATCGGCGCGGCGGTCGGGATCCTCGCGTGGTTCGCCCCGCATCTCGTCGGGGGTGGGGACATGATCACGCAGCGTACGCTGGCCGGCGCGGATCCGTTGGGTCTCGTTCTGGTCGCGTTCCTGATTCGATTCGGGCTCGGTGCCGTCTCCTATGCCGCCAACACGCCCGGTGGCCTGTTTGCGCCGCTGCTGGTGCTGGGCGCGCAATCCGGCCTGCTGTTCGGCGCCGCGTGCCGCGCGGCGTTTCCCGCCGCGGGCATTCAGCCGGAGGCGTTCGCCGTCGTCGGGCTGGCGGCGTTCTTTGCGGGGGTCGTGCGCGCCCCGCTGACCGCCATCGTTCTCGTCATCGAGATGACGGCCAACGTCACGATGCTCCTGCCCATGCTGAGCGCATGCTTCGTGGCCACGCTGGTTCCGACACTGCTTCGCGATGCGCCGATCTACGAGTCGCTGCGCAAGCATACGCTGCGCCGCGAGCGGGGAGTCCAGCAGAAGGCGTCGATGAAGTGAGCGACGGCTCCGTGGGCATGGCCGGAGTTCGCAGGAACATCCTCGACCAGCTCGACCGCACCTGGGCACGACGCCTCAGGCGATTCCGTGCGCGTCACACCACGTGGCGAGCACGAGCAACGACCACAACAACGACGAGGTGGCCCGGGTGCAGTTCTCGGGGACCGTCCGCATCCACGACTCCAGTCCCGGGAGAGCGCCGCGCAGAGCCCCCGAATCGAGCACACGCGCGTGGGCCGTTCCCGGGATGGCTTCGAGGAGGCCTTCCAGTGAGCCTGCCTGGAACCCCCGCTTCGCGCGGGCCAGGACGTCCATGGGCAAGCGAGGCCGTGCCCAGTCCCGGAGCACGCGCTTGGTATTCGAACGCCCGGGCCACGCCGGGACGCGATACCCGGCGGGCAGCTGCGCAACGAAGTCGACGAGATCACGGTCGAGATAGGGCATGCGAAGTTCCGCCGAAGAGCTCATGGCCACCGAGTCGGCCCAGGACAGGATGTTGGCGGACAGGAACGTCCTGGCGAGCACGTGTTGGACGCGATCGAGCGTGGTGGCCTCGTCCTCGCACTCCTCGTAAAGACGATCGATCGTGGCGAGGTAGGTCTCCGCGGACGTCGGCGAGCCGATCAAATTCCCGACGTCCTCCGGCGGAAGCGGACGGTCGATCAGGAAACGGGCGGCGGTGGGAGCCTCGGCGGCCGAGGCCGCGCGCAGCCGCCGGCCCAGGACCTCGACAGTCTCGGCTCCGTTCAGGTAACGCCGCAACGTGCCACGCATCCACGCCGCGGGCAGAACGGCCAGTCGGCGCAACAACTCGAGCCGGAACAGGTCCTGGCTCAACCAATAACCGCCGAGAACCTCGTCACCCCCATGGCCGCAAAGGAACACGGTCGCTCGAGACCGCCCCGAGCGTATGATCATCCAAGTCGGGAGCGCCGCCATGTCCCCGACCGGCTCGGTGAGGTCCGTGCAGAACTCGTCGAAATGCCCGGCCAGTTCGTCCCGGCTCGCCTCGATGTTCACGAGGTCCCGTCCGGGCGCTGCGATCTTCGCGGGAACGTCGCGCGCGTCGCCGCCGCGCAGCCGAAACGTGAAGCAGGTCAGGGGGAGCGTCGAGTCGCGCACGGCGGCGAGCAACGCGTTGCTGTCGATGCCGTCGCTAAGCAGCAGGCCGACCGGCCGGTCGCTCACCAGGCAGCGCTCGCACGAGCGCTCCAGCAGCTCGCCGAATTGTTCAGCGCACGCGGTTGGTGCGGGCGCGGGCCGCTTGCCGCGCTGGAATCGGTGCCGGTACCACACTCTCTCCGCGAGCGATCCGTCGCTGGATATCTGGAGCAGGTGCCCGCCCTCCAGCTTCCGTACGGAATCGATGACCGTACGCGGGCTCACGACGTAGCGGAGGGAGAGGTACTCGACCAGCGCTCCGCGATCCAGCGTTCGTTCGATCGTGGCGTTTTCGAGCATCGCTTCCAGGCTCGACGCGTATGTCACGCAGAACGGGTCGGCGGAATAGAAGAGCGGCTTCTCGCCGAAACGGTCGCGAGCGAGCGTCAGGCTGTCGCTCCGCCGGTCGTACAGCGCGAACGCCCACTGCCCCACCATGCGCTCGAGCGCCGCCGGTCCCCAGCGTCGCCACGCGTGGAGCAGCACCTCCGTGTCGGTCTGCGAACGCAGCGTCGCCGGGCACAGGCCCAACTCGCCGATCAGCTGGCGGAAGTTGTAGATCTCGCCGTTCAACGTCACGACGTACCGGCCGTCCGCGCTCACCATCGGTTGGTGGCCGGCGCAGCTCAGGTCGAGGATCGCCAGGCGCCGATGGCCGAGGATCGCCCGGCGCTCGACCGTGAGGCCCTCCGCGTCGGGACCGCGACGCGTGAGACGCGCGAGCATCCGGCGCACGGTCGTAGCGTCGTCCGCGGTGCCACGCACCCGGTAGATGCCCGCGATCCCACACATGCCCGGTATGCTACTCGCTCCGACGAGGCGCTACCGCTCGGTTTTGACCAGGCCGCGAGGCGTCCACGTCTCGGCGGTGGAGCGCCAGCGCCGGATCGTCTCGGCGTCGTGGGGCATCGGCTCGGCATCGTGGTGGCAGTGATATTGGATCGCTTCCTGCGAGATGGAGCGGATCGAGCAACCGGCATTGAGAAGGCGCGTGCCGAGGTTGATGTCCTCCATGCCACGCCCGAGTATCGCCTCGTCGTATCCGTTCACCCGCGCGAAGCTGTCGCGGCTGAGGGAGAAATTGCTGCCGAGGATGGCGTACGAGCGACTCCAGCCGCCCCGCCAGCCGTACAACGCGGGCGCATAGATCCCGTTGCGGCGATCGTGCGCTTTCGCATGCCGCCACCAGAACGAAGGGCGCTCGATGCGCCTCCGCCGAACGTCGTCGGGCGTCAACCGCCCTGTGAGCTCGGAATCGAGCATCACCCGCCGGCCGGACAACACCTGCCGCGGCCTTCGTCGCACGGCATGCCGCTCGAGAAAGCGATGGTGGAGGATGCAGTCCGCGTCGATGAAGACGAGGTGGTCACCTGCGGACTCTTGCACGGCTCGATTGACGATGATGGTCTTACGGAACCCGCGACGTTCCTGCCACACGTGACGGAGGGGGTACGGGCAGCGCGCGGACCAGTTCCGAGCCACCTCGGCGACCGTCTCATCGGAGCCGTCGTCCGCGAGCACGACCTCGAAGTCGCTCCACGTCTGGTCCTCGAGGCTCTGGAGCACGAGTTCGAGGATTCGGGGGCGCTGGAACACAGCGATGACCAGCGAGAGTGCGGGAGGGGAGATCATCCGGCCTCACTCTACCCCGCGTCGGACACGATCAGATGTCAGGAATCACAGGTCGTCCTCGGCACGTACCTGATACGCGGCATTGGCGAGGCCCGGCTCACCGGGCCACCTCCTCATCCCGGGGCCTGGCTAGAGTGGGGCTACAGTGCTTTGCCTACGCTGCCCTGCTCCCCCCGCTGTGTCTCTGGGCGCTGCAGACGAAGTCGGCCTGTCGGCGCGCCTCTGGATCAGCACGGCAATTAGACCAAGAGGCGCGCACATCACCGCGGAAAGGATTCCGACTACGATGAGGAAGGCGTTATTGATTCCCGCCGCCAGATCTCCCTCGACCTGGCCGGGACGAGCCACCGAATACCAAATCGTGGGCGCAGCGTAAGGAAGGGCCTGAGTCAGAGGGCCAATGAGCGCGCCGGCAACAAGGCCCCGCACGAACCCGGGATGCTTCCCGCGGCCGACGATCCACCACCAAACGGGAGGGCAGAGGACGATGGTTGAAACAGTTGAAATACGGGCGTAGCTCCAGCCTGCCTCCATCCACCAGATTGGCGTCGTTGCCACAAGAAAGATCGTGGTTACCAACCAGGTTCTGCGAAGGACCGTCAGCGGGACGTCCATTGATCGACCTCCCCACGGCGCTGATGCCCAGCATAGTATCGGCACGAGGATCCCGAATCCCCGCGGTCACGCCATCGCCGCACTCGTGCCGTTGTTGTGCACAGTCGCTTAGACCGTGATCGAATCTCCCGCTTGGGGAACGGCGGCGGGCGGACGAGTGGCCGGTGCCGGCCGCGTTCTCCGTTCCGTCCTAATTGTCGGCAGAGGAAACGGAAGGGGCCGTCCCGCTGGATCTGGCGCTCGACACCGTGATGCCGGCGCCTGGTCGAGAAAAGGAACCAAGGCGAGTCGTCAAAACGCCGTACTCGCCTTGGTCCGGGGTGTCCGCTAATTGACGACGGAGTATCAATCAGCCGCCGTCATCGTCGCGGTGAGGTCGTTATTGGATTGGCGAGCAGCCGGTCGCCCCTTGGCACTGGGCAACGCACGCATTGACGTAGATCACGCCGTCAGCGCAGCGCACCGGAGCGTAGATCAGACCGCAGGCACACAGTTTTACGAAGGGGCCCGTACACCCTGCGTTTTCCGCCTGGCACTGGTTGGCGTAGATCTTTCCGCCACAGCTGACAGGGTCAAAGATATCGGAACACACACCCAGGTGCGTGCACGGCCCGGGCGCGCCGGCGCAATTTGCAAAGCACTGGTTGGCGTAGATCTTTCCGTCCGCGCACCTCACGGGGTCGAAGTCCTGACCGCACGCGCAACCGGGTGTTCCTCCGCAGGGACCGAGCAGATCGCCATGATCCAAATGCGCGGGGACGGCATGGACGTCGACCTCGATGGTCTGGCCCTTGTGGCAGATCTGGATTTTGTGGTCCTGATCAGCTGACGCCGTTCTGGCGCTCAGCACGACAAAGAAAGTTGCGACGACAATATGCAGCATTGACGAAAGAAGGCGTCGGGTGACGGTGAGCTTCGACATTGCTTTATCTCCTCATACAAATCATCTGCCAGGACACCGCGCCAGCCACCCTGCGGGGGTGTAAGGAGGAGATAGGAGATAGGCCGCTGGTCGGTGTCCCATCGATGCATGCGGCCAGGGGCAATTCTGAGCGAGAGCGATCCTTCTCGTTCTCAAATGGTCGACGCCGGGGCACACGGGCGGAGACCTTGCCCGTTGACGGCCGCCTTGGTCGAAACGCGGAATCAAGGAAAACCACTTCATCGGCCCCTCGACTAATCCAAAGTACCCGTCGATCTCTGGAGCCTACGACTGCGCGGGGATCGGCCACCCTCTGGGAATCCCGCGAGGATGCGGGATTGAAACCGCGGGGCGTTCTCGTGCCGTGAACGCGGACTCTAGCGCCGAACGATTCCCCACCGAAGTCAATTCAGGCGCTCGTGCTGCCGAATGTCGTCAAGTCATGCTCTAAGGTGGTGCGCCGCCAGCGCGCCACTGTCACTTAAGCGGTCTCCGCCTACGACGGGCACGGTGACGCACTGAAGGCACCCAAAGGAACGCTCTTCCCTTGTGTGGCCTTGGACAACCTCGCTTGCACCCTCGAGGAGGCGGGCTCGAGTCTCGACAGGTGCTGAAGACGACCGTCTACGTGGTGACCAGCGATCGCTCCGAGCTCACGCGAGTTTGGAAGGTCGTCGAGGATCGCTTCGGCGCGATCCGCCCGCAAGTACCCTGCTCGGTGTCAGCATGGTCGGCTACCGCAATCGAGCCATGGGTTGCCTGACCGGCGCGCCCGCGGCCGAGGTCGCGGCCGAGTGCGCACGGGTTGCGAGGGAAGATGTGGCGGTGCGCCCGCGCCCGCCGCGCGGCCATCACCGATAAAGAATCTTGATCTCCCCCCAGCTGGTGGCGGGGCGTGGCGGTTCCAACCTTTCACCGCCGAGCGGTCCGCTCACTGCCGTCGGGCTGAGCACTCTGGCACCATCCGGTTCTCCCGCCAGGCCGGTGGCGAGGAGCGCGACGTAGGGCAGGGCCAGCAAGGCCAATTTGATGCGCCCGGACAAACGGGGGGGATTCGGGGCCCACATGATCAGCGCCGCATTGGACATACATTCGTAATCGACGATCTTCAGCTCGCGAACCGGTAGCGAGCCAGCGATCTGGTCCAGGTCTTTCTGGAAGAGGCGTTCGAACTCGGCGCTCGAGGCGGGGGAGGCGTTCCAATAGCCAGGGCACACGCTCGCGAAGGTCGTGCCCACGCGCTGCCCGTTAAAGAGTACATAGATAGCGCCGGTGTTGTGAGCGCACCGCGTTCCCGAGTCACTCCGGCCTCGGGCGGCCGCAAGCGCCGGCAGAAGCGCTGAGAGCACGGCCGCTGCCAGGGCAATCCGATCCTTCTTCATGCATCCCCTCCATCTCGAGGCACTGGGCCTCGTGCCTGCCGCTGACGATGACCAGCGTCGCGGCAGCTTCAGAGAAACTCTGGGGGGATGCGCCCTGACTGAGCAGGATGGAGCTTACCACGCGGGAGGCACAAAGGCCGGCCCAATACCGCGCGCAGGCAGAAGTTCGATCGAGACCCTTACGCGCGAGCTTGTCCCGCGTGAGACGGGAGAAACAGGAGCCCGTGCTCGGCCGGGCACAACCTACTCCGTGGAGTTCGCGGCCTGCCGAACGGCATCCTCCAGCTCGTTGCTTCCCATGACCCCGCTCTTGCCGAGTTCGATGACGACCTTTTTCAGGTCGCCCGTGAACTTGTATGGCATCTTGTTGACGCAGTCCTCGACCACCGGAGTTCCAGTGTCCTCGCCGATGTCGAGCGTCTCGTCCAGCGAGATGCGCACCGGGATGGTGCGCGCGATCCTGCCCTGCGCCACCTGTTTGTCGTCCACGGAGAGCGTTCCAGTGCCGCCCTTGCCGAAGCCGGGGCCGTCATAGTCGAACACGAACTTGAGCGTGTGCTTGCCGGGCGTGAGCCGGGTGCTCGAGGCCGCCCGGTATTTGTGCTGCGGTTGGTTCGAGAACGCGTACACGAACTCGGGCTTGCCGTCGTTCATGAGCAATCCCCAGCCTCCGAAGCGCCCGCCCTGGGTTGCGATCACACCGCTGGCGCCGCTGTTCGAGATCTCGACCTCGGCGGTGATCGTGTACGACCGGTTCTTGAGATCGGGCGCGGTGCCCTCGGGGATACGGATCATGCCCGGGTAGTAGGTGAACGTGGTGCGGCCCCGAGTCAGGCTCGGCCGGATCGACACATCGCCACGCTCGGCGAACGTGGCGTCGAGCGGATAGACGTTGTACTTCCGCGCCTCGCCGTCGAACACGGTCTGCAGTTCCTTGAGCTTGGCGGGATACTTCTCCGCCAGATTGTTCGACTGCGAATAATCCTCCGCGACGTGATAGAGCTCCCACTTGAAGTCGTCGGGGTTGGCGCCCTTGCTGCCGGGAACGGCCTTGGCCCACGGCAGCCGCAGCGGGGTCGTGTTCGCGATCCAGCCGTCCTGGTACACGCCGCGGTTCGAGAGCAACTCGAAGTACTGCGTCTTGTGATGCGTCGGCGCACTGGCGTTATCGAACGTATACGCCAGGCTGAAGCCCTCGATGGGCGTCTGCTTCACACCGTTGATCATCGTCGGTTCCTTGACGCCGGCGGCCTCGAGGATGGTCGGCGCGATGTCGATGATCGAGCAGAACTGCGAGCGCACCCCGCCCGTCTGCTTGATTCGTTCGGGCCACGAGATCACGAGGCCGTTCCGGGTCCCGCCGAAATGCGAGGCGATCTGCTTGGTCCACTGGAACGGCGTGTCCATGGCGTGCGCCCAACCCACCGGGTAGTGGTTGTAAAAGAGAGGGCCACCCAGCTGATCCATGATGGAGACCAGGTAGGGCACGGTCTCATCGACGCCGTTGGCGGCGACGCCAACCTCGTTCGAGAGCCCCTGCAGCGTGCCCTCGCCGCTCGCGCCGTTGTCGCCCATCTCATAGATGATGAGCGTGTTGTCGCGCAGACCGTCATCCTCGATGGCCTGGATCACGCGCCCGATATCGTAATCGCAGAAACTCAGGCAGCCTGCGTACACCTCCATCATGTGTGCATAGAGCCGCTTCTGGTCGGGAGTGAGCGAATCCCACGCGGGGATCTCCTTCGGTCGCGCTGTGAGCTTCGTACCGGCCGGCACCACGCCCTGCTGGATCTGTCGAGCCAGCGTCTCCTCGCGCACTTTGTCCCAGCCTTGATCAAACTTGCCCTTGAATTTCGCGATCCATTCCTTCGGCGCGTGGTGGGGCGCGTGACAAAGGCCGGGCGCGTAGTAGGCGAAGAACGGCCGGTCAGGTGCGAGTGCGTGCTGCTGACGGATCCACGCGATTGCATGGTCGGCCAGGTCGGCATCGAGGTGATACTTCGGATTGTTCGGCGCCTCGATCGGCTTCGTGCCCTCGAACAGAGCTGGATGCCACTGGTCGGTGTCGCCGCCGATGAAGCCATAGAAATACTCGAAGCCGAGTGCCGTGGGCCACAGATCGAACGGTCCGTCCTGACTGGACTGCCAGTCGGGCACGTTGTGATTCTTTCCGAACCACGCCGTGTTCCAGCCATGTTGCCTGAGGATCTCGCCGACAGTTCCGCAGCTCTTCGGCATCAGGGTGTTGTAGCCTGGATAGCCGGTGCCGAATTCCGTGATCACCCCTGTGGCGCAGGTGTGATGGTTGCGTCCCGTGATGAGCGCCGCGCGGGACGGCGAGCACAGCGCGGTGGTGTGGAACATGTTGTAGCGAAGCCCATCCTTCGCCAGTGCGTCGAACGTCGGTGTGGAGATCGGTCCGCCAAATGTGGACGAGGCGCCGTAGCCCACGTCGTCGGTCAGGATGAGCAGCACGTTGGGCGCGCCCTTGGGCGCCTCGATCGCCTTCGGGAAGTCCGGTGTGGACTTCGCCGCCGTGCGGCCGATCTTTCCCTTGAACGCCGGTTGCGGGTGCGGCAAGACCTCCTGCGCGTTCGCGGGAAGCGCGAGGCAGGTGCTGAGCGCGGCGATCAGGGCGACGGTTCCCGGCAGGCTCGATCCGACGCGATTCATGACGTGTCCTCCCAACGTGGGGCTGGCGCTGCTCTCCCATCTTCAAGAGGTCAACCGGCGGAGTCCTACGCCATCGGCGCGGACAGGGCTCTCCTTGTGTACACAGCCGGCCGCGCGGGCGCGCCAGGCGCCGCCGGCGAACTACGCCGGTTGGCCGGAAGTGCTCGGCGAGGATCTCGCGGCACGGGAGGCACCGCGCCCCTCGCAACGTCCCGATGAAGAGACCATTACCGCCGCCGGCGCGAAGCGGTTGTCGCAGCAACGCATTCTGAAGACCGGCAAGGAATTACGCGGCCAGCCAACCGGGATTGTTGGGTACGCAAGGGAGCGTTAAGGACCGAAAAACGGGACCACTTGTCCCGTTTTCGCCGCAACTCGCCCGACGGCGTCGACGAGTACCTGTACCGCTCGGGTAGGCTTCAGCGGCGATCGGGCACGGGCCTTCAACTTCAGGAGAAGCCATGAATCGGAAGGGGATTCTCATCGCCTGGCTGACGTGCGGCGTTCTGGACATCACTGCGGCATCCATCCAGGCAAGGATTCAGTCAGGCTTCACGCCTGACCGCGTACTCAAAGGCGTCGCATCCGCGCTGTGGGGTCCGGTCGCTCTGAAGGGGGGCGCCGTCATGGCTGTGATCGGCCTGGTGATGCACTTCGCCGTGGCTCTTACCGCCACGCTGGTCTTTGCCGTCCTCGCCAGCCGTATCACGGTGCTGCGCACCGCGCCGCTGTGGGTGATCGGCCCGCTCTACGGCGCGGTCGTGTTTTGCGCGATGAATTACGGGACGCTGCCCGCGCTCTCGTGGCTACGGACCTACTACATTCCCAACGCTGTCCCGCGCTGGCCAGGCCCGATGAAATGGCCGCAGTTCTTGATTCATCTGGTGTGCGTCGGACTGCCGATCGTCTGGGGGGTTCGAAGGAACCATGAGGCCGGACAAGAACTGCGGCTCGCCGAGTAACGCGTCCGCCAGGGAAGTGCGTGACAGCCGGACGAAAAACGGGACAAGCGTCCCGAGGCGCGCCCGGCCCCGGCGATCAAAGCAAGCGCCGGAAATGCCACACGAGCAGCCAGTAGCCGATCCCGGACAGGGTGATCAGCGGGCCGCCCACGAGCTGAAGCGTCTGGGCGCCCAGCTCGGTCATCAGGCTGCGCTCGGATGCTTCGCTGATGATGAAGGTGGGTTCGTTCTCGCCACGGCGGATCACCCCGGTCACCTCGTGGTCGAGCGTGCGCAGCCGGGTGACGCCGGCATCGTCGGTGTCGGTGGCCTGGATCAGATCCCCCTCCTCGATCACCCGCTCCTGCGCGCGCGGCATGGCGGTGCCGAGTACGTAAACCTCCGTGCCCACGTCAATCGTGCGCTCGCGGAAGCGCAAGCGACCGAGACGGTAGAGCCGGCCGACTGCCGACGGGTGGGCACGCAGGTACTCGTCGTAGGGGGCGGCAGGTTGGGCCCCGCGCAGACCTCCTCCATGCCGAACGGGATCTTGCAGGTGGCGCCGCGCGGATAGACCAGCGCGACGGCATCCTCGTCGCGCAGAAAGAACGGACTCCCGGACTGGTCGCGGTAGAGGACGTCCCAGCTGTTGCGGACGGGCGTGGAGATGTCGATCTCCCAATACGCGCAGGTCTTCCCCGAGAAGGGCGCGTTCACCCAGCTGCGCAGCTCGACCGCGCCGTTCACCTCGACCAACCCCATCGCCATCGAGCGGATGCGTGCCGTGGGCGTGTCGGCGATCAGCCGTCGCGTGCGCATGCCCTTGAAGCCGCGGTAGAAGAGCACCGGGCCGCCCCCGAGGCCCATGGTCGCCCAGAACGCCAGCCGGGCGTCGTTGTGCATGGGGCCTCCGCTAGAACCGGCCGCGCCCGCGCCGCACGTCGGCGACGCCCACGGCTGTGGGCTCGAGGGTGAAGTCCATCGCTCCCGGGTTATCGGCGCGCCCCGGGCCGCCGTGAGGCCAAACGCCGCGTGATTCCGACCGACGCCAGTCGATCGCACGATCGACCGCAGCCGATCTGATGCTGCCGCGTACGCTCCAGGAAAGCTCGGGACGAGAACGGGACAAAGCGCCCCGCGGGTCACGGATCAAGTTGGTGCGCCGCGAAGGAATCGAACCTTCAACCTACTGATTAAGACTTCGCTCCGGGGGGGTAGGGCGAAGAGGCGCGAAGCGGAGTGAAGCGCAACGAGGACAAGCGCTTTGCCCCAGTTCCGTAGCCGGGCTTGTTCCGAGCCACCAGGGCTCGTGCCGACTCGCTCGGCTACACTTGGGCTACATTGGTGCGAGGGCCAGCCGGCCCGGGACGACATGTGACGAGGTCGTATTGCCCAGCTGTTCCATGGGGAGGAACTGCAGGACTTCACGCAGGATCTACCATGCACGTCAGCGCTCCGCCCGCCAAACGGCGCGGCCTCGCCTTGATGTTCGGCTGGCGACGACTCCGCTTCACGCTCGGCCTCTCGATCGCGCTCGGCGTGGTGCTCAGCCTTCATCACGTGCCGCCCTGGCCGCACTGGAAGCCGACACTCCTCTGGGCGCTCACGTGCATGCTCACCCTCGGGCTCGTCGCGATGCTGGTGTTCGGATCGCTCGAGCAGTGGCCAAAGCGCCTGCCGCACTGGCTCGAGCGCTGGATGCTCCAAGTCGCATGCGTCGCCGTGGCCATGCCGATCACCGCCTGGGCGCTCTATTCGCTCTCGACGGCGGCCGGGGCTCCTCCGTTCTACGAAGTCCGACTGCGTCTCTATGGCTTCCTGATCCTCTCGTTTCTCGGGATCCTGATCGCGCCCTGGGCTGCGCTCGGCGCGCTGGTCCGGCAGAAGGAAGCGCTCGCGCGCCATCAGGCGCTCGCGTTCGAGCTGGCGCGCAGCGAGCTGGAACGCCAGGCCTCCGAGGCGCGCCTGCGCCTCCTGCAGGCGCAGGTCGCTCCGCACTTTCTCTTCAATACGTTGGCTAACGTGCAGGCGCTGGTGGACGCAGGCTCGCCGCAGGCGAAGGTCGTGCTGCGGAGCCTTGTCGCCTACCTGCGCGCGGCGGTGCCGCGCCTGAACGAGCCCGTGACGACGCTCCATCAAGAGCTGGAGCTGGTTGAGGCTTACCTCGAGCTGATGCACATGCGGATGCCCGATCGCCTACAGTTCACGCTGCACGTGGACGACGCGGCGCGCTCGCTCCGCTGTCCGCCGATGACGCTCCTGACGCTCGTCGAGAACGCGGTGCGCCATGGGATCGATCCGAACGAGGAGGGCGGCGTGATCGATATCGCGGTCGAGCGGCGCGATGGCCGCTGCATCGTTCGCGTCAGCGACACCGGTGCGGGGCTCGGACCCGCGAACGACGGGCTCGGCACCGGCCTCGCGACGCTGCGCGAGCGCCTGCAGCTCACCTTCGGCGCCGATGCCGAGTTGCGCGTCGAGGCGCGGCGGCCGGCCGGCGTCTCCGCGGTGCTGGACTTCCCGGCGCGCGAACCGGGGGATTGAGGACCGCGCGTCCGACGGCCCTGATCGCCGACGACGAGCCGCTGCTGCGCGAGGCGCTGGCCGGCCAGCTCGCCGAGGTCTGGCCGGAGCTGGAGGTGGTCGCGCAGGCGCGGAACGGCCGCGAGGCGATCGAGCTGTTCGAGGCGCGGCGGCCCGACGTCTGCTTCCTCGACGTCCACATGCCGGGGCTCTCGGGCGTCGAGACCGCGCATCGGATCGGGGGCCGCGCGCACCTGGTGTTCGTCACCGCGTACGACCATTACGCGGTCGAGGCGTTCGCGCAGGGCGTGCTGGATTACCTGGTGAAGCCGGTCGAACCGGCGCGCCTCGCCGAGACGGTGGCGCGTCTCAAGGATCGGCTGAACGCGGCGCAGCCGGCGATGAACACCGCGTTGCTGCTCGAGCAGCTCGCGGCCGAGCTGGCTCGGCTCCAGCGCGGCACGGCGTCAGCCCCGCTGCGCTGGATCTCGACCCAGGTGGGGTCTGCGTTGCGTCTCATCCCGGTCGAGGACGTCGACTACCTCCGCTCGGAC
>Ga0306921_10000874_pt1 | contig 28383 bp, 27 predicted proteins | sample sta12Cox44000080_FD_203760 | JGI IMG/M metagenome (GOLD analysis project Ga0306921, IMG submission 203760) | Lab enrichment of tropical soil microbial communities from Luquillo Experimental Forest, Puerto Rico - statoxic.12C.oxic.44.000.080 (v2)... | ecosystem: Environmental > Terrestrial >... | reverse complement strand
CATGACCCGATCAAGCATTTGCCGGCAGGCAATCAGGTCGCGAAGCACGCCTTCGAGGCGTTCGCGGTCGATGGGGTCCGACTCAGCCGGGCGACCCGTATTTGGACCATTGCGGTAAGTCTTGAGGATTTCGTCTTCGGTATCCACGAAGCGGAAATCGATCCCCTCTTCCTCACCGCCCTTGTACTCGCCCTCGTCGCCCTCTTCGTCGAGGTCGATGCCCAGATCGCCTCCGTCTCCTTCCATCAGGCTCTGCCCGATCGCTTCCTCGATCGCGCCGAAGGAGACCGCGGCTGTGCTGTCCGCAAGACTCTGAACCGATTTGATGCCGTGCTCTTTGAGGATCCGCTGCACGCCACGGATGGTGTAGCCCTCCCCGTAAAGCAGCCGGCGGATGCCCTTGAGCAGATCGACATCATCAGGGCGATAGTAGCGGCGTCCGCCGCTGCGCTTCATCGGCTTGATCTGCGCGAAGCGCGTCTCCCAAAACCTCAGCACATGCTGGGGGATATCGAGGTCGTCAGCGACCTCGCTGATGGTTCGGAATGCATCCGGCGCCTTGTCCAAATGCCCACTTCCCTTCAGTTCGGCGAGGCTCAGTCGGCCTTTGCCCCGCCGTTCACCGGACGATGACCGTTGATCCGTTGTTTGAGAATCGCCGACGGCTTGAACACCATGACACGCCGCGGAGAAATCGGCACCTCGGTTCCGGTCTTCGGGTTACGGCCGATACGTTGACCCTTCTTGCGCACCATGAATGAGCCGAACGATGACAGCTTCACCGTCTCGCCCTTCTCCAGGCAATCCGTAATTTCCTTCAGTACCAATTCCACAAAGGCCGATGATTCTGTCCGCGACAGTCCAACCTTTTGGTAGACGGCCTCGCACAGGTCCACGCGGGTGACTGTTTTTCCGGTTCCGGTCATCGCCTGCCCCACTCGGCGAACAATTCGCATCTGAAATTAAGAGGTTACCGTACAACGGTCAACAGCGCTGTGGAACCAATAACATCTAAAAACGGTGCATTCCGCGGCGGTATTTTTAGGAGAATGCTCACCACCGCAGTAGCGAAGACCCCCACGTGAAGCCGCCGCCCATAGCTTCCAGCAGCACGATATCGCCCCTTTTCACGCGCCCGTCCCGTACGGCGACGGTAAGCGCCAGTGGGATGGAGGCTGCGGAAGTGTTTCCGTGCTGGTCAACCGTCAACACCACCTTCTGTGGAGCAATATGCAGTTTGTGCGCGGATGCATCGATGATTCGTTTGTTTGCCTGATGCGGAACAAACCAGTTGATGTCCTCGGCGGTGAGGCCGGTCGCGTTGAAGGCGTCCACGATCACGTCGGTGATCATGCCGACCGCATGCTTGAAGACTTCACGGCCCTCCATCCGGAGGTGACCGACGGTCTGCGTGGAGGATGGCCCGCCATCGACATAAAGCTTCGACTTGTGCCGTCCATCGGAACGCAGATGCGAGGTGAGGATGCCGCGGTCGAAGGAATTTCCAGGCTGCTCCTGCGCCTGCAGCACAATCGCACCGGCACCGTCGCCAAACAACACGCAAGTACCACGGTCGTTCCAGTCCAGGATTCGAGAGAACGTCTCCGCGCCGATCACCAGAGCACGCTTGTAACTGCCAGAGCGCAGGAAATTATCGGCGGTCGCAAGCGCAAAGACGAAGCCGGAACACACCGCCTGCAGGTCGAAAGCGGCACCGTGATTGATGCCGAGCCCGCACTGGACAGCCACCGCCGTTGCCGGAAACGTGTTGTCGGGCGTCGACGTCGCCAAAACAATGAGATCGATTGTCTCTGCTTCGACGCCGGCGTCTTCCAGGGCCGCCCTCGCGGCTTTGATTGCGAGATGGGAGGTGAACTCACCCTCGGCCGCGATATGGCGTTGCCTGATGCCGGTGCGCTGGACGATCCACTGGTCGGAGGTGTCGATCCGCCTTGCCAGTTCGGCATTGGTCAATATCCGCCGCGGGAGGTAGGAACCGCAGCCGAGCACCACCGAACGAATAGTCACGAGACAGCCTCCTGCGCGGTCGGCACTGACGCCAGCGCCTCTCCATCGCGATTGAGCATTTGATTGATCTTCTTGAGGAGGTCGTAGTGAACCATCTCATGGCCAACGTCCACGGCGTAGGCGAAGCCCTCTGCGTCGGTTCCGCCATGGCTCTTGACCACGACGCCCCTTAATCCGAGCAGCACGCCGCCGTTGGATTTCTTCGGGTCCAGCTTGTCGCGTAGCTCCCGGAAAGCCTTGCGGGCGAAGAGGTAGCCGAGTTTCGAACGCCAGGTCCGGCCCATCGCTTCGCGCAGGAAATCGCTCATCTGACGCGCCGTGCCCTCAGCTGCCTTCAGCGCGATGTTGCCGGAGAAACCCTCGGTTACGATGACGTCGGCGGCTCCCTTGCTAATGCCGTCGCCTTCGACGAAGCCGATATATTCGAGTTGGGGAAGGTTCATCGCGCGCAGCATCTCGCCGGCCTCGCGGATCTCCTCGTGACCCTTGACCTCCTCGGTGCCGATATTGAGCAGGCCCACCGTCGGCCGCGGCAGATTGAGCTGCACGCTCGCCATGGCGGCGCCCATGATCGCAAGCGCCACCAGATGCCGCGCGTCGCCACCGATGGTGGCGCCGAGGTCGAGCACGATGGAGTCGCCGCGCATCGTCGGCCAGCCCGGCGTCGCGATCGCCGGCCGGTCGATGCCGGGCAAGGTATGCAAATGAAACCGCGCCATTGCCATCAATGCACCCGTGTTGCCAGCGGAGACCGCCGCGTCGGCCTCACCCTTCTTGACGGCATCGATCGCAAGCCACATCGAGGAGGTCTTGCGGCCGCGTCGTAAGGCCTGGCTAGGCTTGTCTTTCATGCTGACTGCAACGTCGGTGTGGATGATGCGAGAGGCGGCCTTCATCGCCGGATGCCTGGCAAGTTGCTCCTCGATCCGCCCACGATCTCCAAACAGCAGAAACTCCGTATCAGGATGTCGCGTGAGTGAAATCGCAGCACCGGGAATGACAACGGCCGCGCCGACATCGCCACCCATGGCGTCAAGCGCGATTCGAACCTTTTGAGGCATGAATGTCCTGGAAACCTGATGACCGACTCTTCGCTGCCGGCACGCCGGGCCGCGACAATAGCCTGTCCCGGCCCCGACACAACCTCTTGAACTTCGCCTTGCCTTGTCGCCGGCATCATCCACAGAAAGCAACATATTTCAAAAAGTAACGCTAGTTCAAATATTTAATGCAGACTTTTAGGGACGCGTGACCCGCACGACCACGAGAAGCCGAGGCAGGGAACTCGCCGTTTACTTCTCACTGTGGCTTGTCGACCTTAAGCGCCTTCAGCGCCGCGAAAGGGTGATCCTTGGGGTCGTCGGCCGTGATCTGAGGTTCGAACACGGCGCCCGGTTTGCGCGGGTAGGGATCGATGGCGAGGTACAGAATATCGGTGGCGAGGCGCCCGAGATCGATGACACCGTTTTCGATCGGCTCAAGCTGATCCTCCACCTCGATTCCGCTTTCGCCCTCTTGGTCGTCGCGATCGGCCCGCTCCACGATCTGGTCCGACGGGGCAAACATCAGGTCGATGACCTCCTCGACTTCGTTCTCGATCGGATCGAGCGTCACGACGCAGGTTTGCCCAATCCTTGCGTTGAGCTTGCCCGTAACATGCACTTTACCCCCGCTTTCGGGCTTGACGTCGAAAGTCGCGCGCGCCGACAAAATCTCGCGCAAGCTTGCGATCCTCGCCATCGTCTCGCGAGTTGCCTGGTCGGCTACAAGCTCACGGGACAAGCCGATCTCCGGAATCTGAGCCACTGTGACGGGAGCGCGCCAGGGATCGATTGCATGCGGTCGTTTCATGGCAACGCGCCCTCGCGCATCGGCAGTGGAAATCGCCAGGACGGATTCAGCAATTCCTGGTCTTCCCGGTCATCGAGATACGTGATTGCCTCCTTGGCATAGGCGGCGAGCCGCCGCGCTTTTTCGCTGCCTTGCCCGTTCAAGATGTTCCTGCACAGCGCTCCTGCAAGAGCCTCTTGGCCCTGCGTCACGGCCAGATCGTAGGCCGCCGCGCGGCCATAGAAGGCTTCGCCAAACGCCCGCATTCGCTTTGGCACGGAGAGGTCGCCGACCCCCATTTCGCGCAGATTTGCATCCAAATCCTCGCAGAACCGATCGAACAACGCCTGGCCAAGATTTGCTCGTTCGGCAAGGCGCCGAAAGCGGCGCAATACCATCCATAAATGCAGAACCAGCAGGTCGAAACGGCCATTTACCGTATCGGGCACGCCCAGGTCCCGATAGAAAGACGGTTCTCGCGCCTGCGTCACGATCATGCCATAGATGGTCTCAATGGTGCCGCGCGGGACCGGCCGCGGTTTCCTGAAATGGTTGAAAGGCCAAGGCATTATGGGTCCCACGTACGCATGCTGCTTCTGCTTCTAGGAGGACGGGACCCGTTCTGCAATGACTGAGACGAGCAAGACACGCCAGTATCCGCCGCGCGGCAAGTTCGCCCGAGGGCGCCGCGTGGCTGCGGCCGCAGCCGTGGCGCTTGTCTGCGCTGCGCTCGGGGCCTGCACCGGCGAGCAATTCCAGAAGGGTTACATTCTGCCGCCGGGGGCACTTGAGCAAATTCCGATAGGAGCAAGCCAGGATCAGGTGCTGATTGTGATGGGGACACCGTCGACGGTCGCAACGCTTGACGGCGAGGTGTTCTACTACATTTCCCAACGCGCCGAACGGCCCATCATGTTCATGAACCAGAAGGTCGTCGACCAGCGCGTGATCGCAATCTATTTCGACAAGAACCGCCAAGTCCGGCGGCTTGCCAATTATGGCCTGAAAGACGGCAGGATCTTTGATTTCATCAGCCGCACCACGCCGACCTCGGGGCAAGAGCTAAGCTACCTGACCCCACTGTTCAAGCTCTTGAGCTTTAACTAACGCTCCGAACCCTCCTTCACAGGGATCAACGAAGAACCCCGCGATCACGTCGCGGGGTTTGTGGCTCTGCCGCGCTCGTTTCTCCTCGGCCTCAGTGGGCCAGAATGGCGAGCAGAAGCAGCGCCACGATGTTGGTAATCTTGATCATCGGGTTGACGGCGGGGCCGGCCGTATCCTTGTAGGGATCGCCGACGGTGTCGCCCGTCACCGCGGATTTGTGCGCATCCGAGCCCTTGCCGCCGTAGTGGCCGTCCTCGATGTACTTCTTGGCGTTATCCCAGGCGCCGCCACCCGAGGTCATCGAGATTGCAACGAACAGGCCGGTAACGATCACACCGAGAAGCATTGCGCCGACGGTGGAGAACGCCGCCGACTTGCCCGCCGCGCCTCCACCGGCAATCGCATACATCGCGAAGTAGACGACGATCGGCGACAGCACCGGCAACAGGGAGGGCACGATCATTTCCTTGATGGCGGCCTTGGTCAAAAGGTCCACCGCTTTGCCGTAATCGGGCTTGTCGGTGCCCTGCATGATTCCGGGTTTCTCGCGGAACTGACGGCGGACCTCTTCGACGATCGCGCCGGCCGCACGGCCGACCGCGGTCATCCCGAGCGCGCCGAACAGATAGGGCAGCAAGCCGCCAAACAGAAGGCCGACGACCACGTAGGGGTTGTTCAGCGAAAAGTCTGGATTGATGCCGCTGAAATAGGTGTGGTTTGCGGCATCGCTGATGAAGAATTTGAGGTCCTGGTTATAGGCGGCAAACAGCACGAGCGCGCCAAGGCCGGCTGAGCCGATGGCATAACCCTTGGTGACTGCCTTGGTGGTGTTGCCGACCGCATCCAGCGCATCGGTCGATTTGCGCACTTCCTTTGGCAGCCCGGCCATTTCCGCAATACCGCCTGCGTTGTCGGTAACGGGACCGAAGGCGTCGAGCGCAACGATCATGCCGGCAAGCGAAAGCATGGTGGTGGTTGCGATCGCGATCCCGAACAAACCGGCAAGGCTGTAAGTGACGAGGATGCCGGCCATGATCACGAGCGCGGGCAGCGCGGTCGCTTCCATCGAGATCGCAAGTCCCTGGATCACGTTGGTGCCGTGGCCGGTGACGGAGGCCGCCGCGATTGACTTGACCGGGCGGAAGTCGGTGCCGGTGTAATATTCGGTGATCCAGATGATCAGGCCGGTAACGATGAGGCCAACCACGCCGCATTCGAACAACGCCAGGCCCGTATAGGAAACTCCGGCGAGCTTGTCGAAACCGATCAGCGCGTAGATCACACCGGCCACGCCCACAAGCGATAGGATGCCGGTTGCGATGAGGCCTTTGTAAAGCGCGCCCATGATCGACTGGCTCGCACCGAGCTTGACGAAAAAAGTACCGATGATGGAGGTGATGATGCAGACGCCGCCAATGGCGAGCGGCAACGTCATCATGTTGGTCAGGATCGGCGTCTTGGCAAAGAAGATCGCCGCGAGCACCATGGTGGCAACCGCGGTCACCGCATAAGTTTCGAACAGGTCAGCCGCCATGCCGGCACAGTCGCCGACGTTATCGCCGACGTTATCGGCAATGGTGGCGGGATTGCGCGGATCGTCCTCGGGAATGCCGGCTTCGACCTTGCCGACGAGATCGCCGCCGACGTCGGCCCCCTTGGTAAAGATGCCGCCGCCGAGACGGGCAAAGATCGAAATCAGCGAAGCGCCGAAACCGAGCGCGACCATCGCGTCGACGACGGTGCGGCTGTCAGCTGCAAGATGCAGCGAATAGGTCAGGAAGCCGAAATAGAGGGTAACGCCGAGCAACGCCAGGCCTGCGACCAAAAGCCCGGTGATCGCGCCCGCTTTGAACGCAAGTTCCAGCCCGCCAGCCAGCGAAATGGTGGCGGCCTGCGCCGTGCGCACGTTGGCGCGCACCGACACGTTCATCCCGATAAAGCCGGCGGCCCCTGACAGAACCGCGCCGATTGCGAAGCCGACGGCGACCAGTGGTCCGAGGAAATATGCCAGGAGCGCAAAGATCACGACGCCGACGAGGGCGATAGTCGTGTATTGGCGCCGCAAATAGGCCTGTGCGCCCTCGCGGACGGCGGCGGCGATCTCCTGCATTTTCGGGCTGCCGGCATCGGCTCCGAGTACTGATGTGGTTGCCCAGATGGCGTATGCGATAGAGAGCGCTCCGCAGAGCACAATCAACCATAATGCTGTCATTGAAGTTGCCTCAGATCTTTAGAAAGCCCCACGCCATTGCCGCGAACGCGGCCGGCGCCAAAATGGCAGGCCCACCCTCCCCAAAAGGGCGGCCTCAAATCGGCCGGGACCATGCCAAAATCGCTCCCCCGGCGCAACGCCGCGGGACGGATAAATCGTCGATTTTCGGCAAGGTTGTCCGGCAAAACTGGCGGTAATCCTAGAAATGGCTGTAGGACAGGTCCTCAAGCGCGATCTCGCTTCCCTGCGCGTCCAGGAATCGCGGGGCGAGGGTTCCCCCGATCACGGTCCCAATCGACGTCAGAGCCACCCCCGCACGCCCGGCATCCGCGGCGAGGGATGGACAGTTCGTTTCCGCAACCGTGCATAAGATCTCATAGTCGTCACCGCCGGAAATGAGCATCTCGACGGTGGCGACCCCGCCACCGAGCAAGGCTGCGGCCGGCCCCGACTTGGGGATGCTCGGGGCATCGATAAGGGCGGATACGCCGGATGCCGCGCACAGCTTTGCCAGATCGCCGGCAAGCCCGTCGGAAACGTCGATTGCGGCACTCGCGTGATTTCGTAGCGCCTCAGCCAGCGCATTGCGCGGTTGGGGGATCCGATAGCGCGCGACCAGCATCTCCTGGGCGGCAGTGTCTTGCGAGAGAGCCCGCGCGACGGCACCGCCTTTCAGAAGCTGAAGCCCGAGCGCGGCATCGCCGATCGTGCCGGTTACCAGGATCCGGTCGCCTGGCCTTGCGCCGCCGCGATGGACCATCTTTCCGGACGGTACGCGGCCGAAGGCCGTGATCGAAACGGTGAGCGGACCCGGCGTCGACACCGTATCGCCTCCGAGCAACGGACAATCAAAGGCCTTGGCGTCCTCGCCAAGTCCACGCGCAAACGCCGTAAGCCAGGGATCATCGACGCTGCGCAGGGCCAGCGTCATCACGAAGCCCGCGGGAATTGCGCCCTTGGCGGCAAGATCGGATAGATTCACCCGCAGCGCCTTGCGCGCGATCGTATCCGGTGGGTCACTGGAGAGAAAATGCACGCCCTCGACGACTGCATCCGTTGTCACCACGATGTCTGCGCCCTGCGCTTTGAGGACGGCGGCATCGTCGTCGAGCCCAAGCGCGCCGGGATCGGTTGCCAGCGGCTTGAAATAGCGCGCGATAAGCGCGTCTTCACCTGAAGATCGCCGTCCGTTACCCACGGGAAAACTCTTCGGAGCGAAATTGCCGGGCGATCTGGTCCAGCACCGCGTTCACCAGGCCGGTTTCCTCGCCATCGACAAAGGCATGGGCCACATCGACATATTCGGAGACCACGACGCGGCCCGGCACATCCTTGCGATGCTCCAGCTCATAGGCGCCGGCACGAAGCACGGCGCGTAGAATGGCGTCGATGCGTTTGAGCGGCCAACCCTTCGACAGCGCGTCATCAATGACGGGATCGAGTTTCGTTTGGTCGCGAACCACGCCGGACACCACATCGCGGAAGAAGGCGGCTTCGGCGGGAAGATATTTTTCCCCCTCGACCTCTCCTCCCAGCCAATGGCTCTCGAACTCCGCGAAAATCTCGTTGATGCCGGCTCCCGCGATATCCATTTGATAGAGCGCCTGCACCGCGGCGAGCCGCGCGGCCCCGCGGCGGTTGGCTTTTTTGTCGGAGCCCTTTTTGTCGGCATTTCTGGCCGGTTTTTTCCTGCTCTCGGCCATCACTCAAGCCTTCGCCAGCCGCCGCTTGATCCGCAGCATCGCAAGGGCGGCGCGCGCGGCATCACCGCCCTTGTTGAGCTCGCCGGCGCGCGCCCGCGCCCATGCTTGCTCCTCGGTGTTCACCGTCACGATACCGTTGCCGAGCGGAAATCGACGCGCCACCGCAAGGTCCATCAGCCCGCGCGACGACTCCATCGACACGATCTCGAAATGGATGGTTTCGCCCCTGATGACGCAACCGAGAGCGACCGCGGCTTCGTAGGGCCTGCCCTGTTTCTCCGCCGCGTCCAGCGCAATGGCAATCGCGGCCGGAATCTCCAACGCACCGGGCACCGTAATCACATCATAACTGAGCCCGGCAGCGCGAAGCTCTGCGATGGCGCCCTCCAGTAGCGCGTCCTGGATGTCGTCATAGAAGCGCGCCTCCACGACCAGCGCCCGCGCGCCGGAAATGTCGCTTTGGTCCCTCAGCGGAGCGCGCCGTGCATCTGCCATCTTGTTCTCTGTCTCGACCTCTATAACCCTTATCCTGAGGAGCGGCCGTCAGGCCGCGTCTCGAAGGATAAGCATATTTCCTGGCCTCATGGTTCGAGACGGCGCAAGCGCCTCCTCACCATGAGGGTTGGTGCGCGTTTTAGGCGCCGCTCCGGGTTATGCCAAGAGCTGTGCCAACGGCAGCTACTTCATTTCCGACAACCGCGCCGCATAGCGCGCCATCAAATCGACCTCGATATTGACCTCCGCTCCGGCGCGCCAGCCGCTCAAGGTCGTCACCTCGAGCGTGTGTGGGATGATCAGCACCGAAAACGCGACGTCCCGCACCGTGTTGACCGTCAGCGAGACCCCGTCCAGCGTCACCGACCCCTTGGGCGCGATGAAGCGCGCAAGGTCGCGTGTTGTTCCCAGCTCAAATCGTGCCATGTCGGGAAGATCGTCCCGGCCCAGAACCGTCGCGATGCCGTCGGCGTGACCGGCCACGATGTGTCCGCCCAATTCGTCGCCGATCTTGAGCGCGCGCTCAAGATTGAGGTTGGTGCCGACGCGCCAGCCTCTAGCGGTCGTCATGCGAAGCGTCTCGGCGGCGGCATCGACATCGAACCAGGTTTTCCCGTCAGCCGTGCCTGACGCGACCACCGTGAGGCAGACCCCGTTACAGGCAATCGACGCGCCATCGGCGATGGTGGAGCGATCGTAGCGGCAGGCGATGCGCAGGCGATGCAACTGGCCCTGCGCGGTCGGCGTCAGGCTTATGATCTCTCCGATATCGGTGACAATGCCGGTAAACATCTAGGTCCGCTCGAAAATGGTCAAATGGTCCTTGTCGAGCGTTTCGCTAGCACGAACGCGATAGCGCGGCGACTGTGCAATTGCCGAGAGCGGCAACGCATCCAGCGCGCCAATGCCGTCGGCGCCGATTTCATGCGAACCGCGCAGCAGCCAGATTTCGTCGGCAAGGTCAGCCGCAACGAAGGAGGAGGCGACCCGGCTGCCGCCCTCCACCATCAAACGGGTGATGCCCCGTTCGGACAATGCGTGCAGCGCGGCCAAAAGATCCAGGCCTGAGGCGCCCGCCGGTGCAATCCTGATCACCTGCGCGCCGGCCGCTCCCAGCCTTGCCGCGGAAGGCGCGTTTGCGAGTTCCGACGTCATCACCCACAACGGCGTCTGGCGCGCCGAATGAACGAGCCGGCTTTGGCCGGGAATGCGCAGGCTGTCGTCGAGGACGACCCGCACCGGGGAGCGCGCTTCCATTCCGGGCAGGCGGCAGGTCAAGAGCGGATCGTCCGCCAGCACTGTTCCGATTCCGACCAGGACGGCGTCGCACTGGGCGCGCAACAGATGCACCCGCGTTCGCGCGACCTCTCCTGTAATCGCGACCGGCTTGCGGCCGGCGGCGGCAATCTTGTCGTCCGAAGAAACCGCAAGCTTCAGGATCACGTGCGGGCGGGCGTCACGAACACGTCGGATGTGCCCCGCGTGGTCGTGGGCTGCTTCCGCGGCGAGCAGTCCGACATCGACGGCAATCCCGGCCGCGCGAAGCCTCGCAAAGCCCCTGCCCGCCACTTCCGGATTGGGGTCTTCGATTGCCGCCACCACGCGCGTAATCCCTGCGGCAACCACGGCGTCCGCGCACGGCGGCGACTTGCCGAAATGCGAACACGGCTCCAGCGTCACATAAAGCGTGGCGCCGCGCGCGGCCTCGCCCGCGCGCCCTAGCGCCTCCGGTTCAGCGTGGGGACGACCGCCTGCCTGCGTCCAGCCCCGCCCGACAATGATTCCGTCCTTGACCACGACGGCACCGACGGCGGGATTGGGAGAGGTGCGACCAAGCCCGCGTCGTCCGAGCGTCAATGCAAGCTGCATGAAACGACGGTCGGTTTCACGCGAGGCCTGAAATTTTTCCCGCAACTGATCTTCCAGAATGCGGAAGATCATTTGCGTATCGTGACGATCCTGGCGTCGTCCTCGCCTGAGAGCTCGCCGAGCACCGTCTCGAAATCCTTGGCCTCGCGGAAATTGCGATAGACGGAGGCAAAGCGTACATAGGCGACGTCGTCGAGCTGGCGCAGATGCTCCATCACGATCTCACCGATCGCCTCGGACGAAATTTCGGCCTCGCCCGCGCTCTCAAGCTCCCGCACGATGGACGAAACCATCTTTTCGACCCGCTCCGGCTCAACCGATCGCTTGCGCAAGGACACTTGCACCGAGCGCATCAGCTTGTCGCGGTCGAACGGCACGCGTCGGCCATTGCGCTTGATGACGGTCAATTCGCGCAGCTGCACCCGTTCGAACGTGGTGAAACGGAAGTTGCAGGACACGCATACCCGCCGCCGGCGGATCACCGAGGAATCCTCGGTCGGACGCGAATCCTTGACCTGCGTATCGAGACTATTGCAGCTTGGACAGCGCATCCGGCGAGCCTCTTACTGATAGATCGGGAAGCGATCGGTCAGCGCCTTCACGCGTTCCCTCATGGACAGTTCCACCAGCGGCGCCTTGCCGTCCTTCGATTGCGCGATGGCGTTCAGCACTTCCGCGATCATGCTGGCGACCTGCTGGAACTCGGCAACCCCGAAGCCTCGGGTGGTCGCGGCCGGTGTCCCCAGCCGCAGACCCGAGGTGACAAACGGTGTCTCGGGATCAAAGGGAATGCCGTTCTTGTTGCAGGTAATGGCGGCACGAACCAGGGCTTTTTCGGAGACGTTGCCCTTCAACCCCTTGGGGCGGAGATCGACCAGCATCAAATGGTTGTCGGTCCCTCCGGAGACGATGTCGAGGCCCTGGGCGCGAAGGCCTTCGGCAAGCGCCTTGGCATTTTCGACGACATTCTTCGCGTAGATCTTGAAATCCGGCCGCAGCGCCTCGCCAAAGGCCACCGCCTTTGCGGCAATCACATGCATCAGCGGCCCGCCCTGAAGTCCCGGAAACACCGCCGAGTTGAGCTTCTTGGTCAGGGAATCGTCGTTCCACAGCATCATGCCGCCGCGCGGACCGCGTAGCGATTTATGCGTGGTCGTGGTGGTGACGTGAGCATAGGGCACGGGCGAGGCATGCACGCCGCCGGCGACCAGCCCTGCAAAGTGGGCCATATCGACCATGAGCCAGGCGCCGACGCTGTCGGCGATCTCGCGGAACCGCTTGAAGTCCCAGGCGCGCGAATAGGCGGTGGCGCCAGCGATGATGAGCTTTGGCCTGACCTGTTCGGCCTGGCGGGCCACCGCGTCCATGTCGATGATCTGGTCCTCGCGACGGACAGTGTAATGCGAGGCCTTGAACCACTTGCCTGACATGTTGACGGGCGAACCGTGGGTGAGGTGGCCACCGGCAGCGAGATCAAGCCCCATGAAGGTATCGCCGGGCCGCAGCAGGGCTAAAAACACGGCCTGGTTCATCTGGCTGCCGGAGTTTGGCTGCACATTGGCAAACTGAGCGCCGAACAGCTTCTTTGCCCGTTCGATCGCGAGTTTTTCGGCGACGTCGACCCATTCGCAGCCGCCGTAGTAGCGGCTGCCCGGGTAACCTTCCGCGTATTTATTGGTCATCACCGAGCCCTGCGCTTCCAGCACGGCGCGGCTGACAATATTTTCCGAAGCGATCAACTCGACCTCATGTCTTTGCCGACCAAGCTCGCCCTGGATGGCGGCCGCAATCTCCGGATCGGCATGCGCAAGGTTGGCTGTGAAAAACGAGTCGGGCGCGGACGCGGTCTTGGCGCTGCTGGAAGGAGGCGTCATCAGCAAAATATCTCCACTGCCGCAAGCCCTTCGGGGTGGCGGTCGGTTAAGTACGAAAAGCGGAAATGGTGCCCGCCGAATAGCATATCGGGCCGCCCCGGCCAAGGACTTGCGGTGTGCACCTCACAGTTATGCCAGATATGGTGGGGATCGGGGTTTAAAAACCCCTCCCCTCGGTTCCCCTGCCGCGCTGCGGCAAAAGCCTCCGCATACAAATCAAATGGTTTTTGGATGTGACACCGCATTCTCGCGGCACGGATTCGCGCCCGAGGTTTGCTGGAGATCACCCTTAAGTGGAGGGCGCAGGGAATGCCGGGCGCCCGCCGCGCCCGCAGCCTTGCGTGCGGAAGCAAAGAGCACACAAGCATAGTCACCACAGGTTCAGTCGGATCGTTCCGGCATTCCCCGCGCGAGTGGTTTTAACGGTTTCCTTCGTGCTCTCCCCGGCGACCTGGCATTGTTGCCACCGTCATCGGCGCGATGCAACCTGCCTTGGCGTGTCAGGACCACACGACTTCGCCGTCCGCAACGGCCGCGCTCGTCGCACGCGCCGTGACGTCCATCGCATCCCGCGCTCAACGTCCGTGACGATCGCGATACGCCCCTCCTGCGGAGCGCGGGACGGCGCGGAAGATGCCGCTGATTTGGGGTGAACGGCAATGCCTTCGGGGTGCGACGCATTGGCTCGACGGGCAATTCGCACATGGCGCGCATGCGCAATTTGCCCGTCGTGCAATCAGTCCTGGTGGTCCGATTCCAACATTCGCTATTGATCCGGAGAGCCGCTTTTTTGCGAATGTTTCAGTGAGCGGGCTTCGGCCTCCCGAGCTGTCCGGCTTACTTGACTAGCCACAGCCGATGTCCAATCCTGATGCGCAGGAGATACCTCCGGCCCGACGCCATTCAACGCCGCCTTGCTGCAATTTTCCGCACCAATGTGGCGGGCTCGGGCCGTCTCATGAGCGCCGCCAGATTTGCCGGCCTCCTCGGGAGTGGCCCATGCGCACCACTAGCGCTCTGGTGATCGGCGGTAGTTTGGCGGGGATGTGCGCCGCCCGCGTTTTGAGCGAGGTCTTCGACAAGGTCACGATCATCGAGCGCGATGCCCATCCCTCGGCGCCCGACTTTCGACAAGGCGTTCCGCAAGCTCGCCACGTTCACAACCTGCTCACTCGCGGACTGCGCGAGTTCGAGAGCTTCTTCCCCGGCTTCGAAGCCCGGATGCGCGAGCGTGGCGCGGTACCCGTGGAAGCCGGCTGGGACACCGCGACGCTGTGGCCGCATGGCTGGGCCCGGCGGGCTCACACCGGACTATGGCAACTCTACGCCAGCCGGCCACTTATCGAGGGTACCGTCCTCGAGTTTTGCCGACGGCTGCCGAATGTGACCTTTCTCGAGCGTACCGAGGTGAGCGCGCTACGCGCCACCGGCGAAGGCCGGCGCACCTGCACCGGCGTGGAGGTCCGCAGCCGCGATGACAGGCAGACCCGCACGCTGGAGGCAGATCTGGTGGTCGATGCGAGCGGCGCACATTCGAAAAGCGGGGAGTGGTTGCAGCAGTTGGGCCTGGCCGTGCCGGAGGATGAGGTTGTCGAGGGCTATAGCGGCTACAGCTCAAGATGGTTCGTAACCGACCAGGCGTGGCCCTCCGACTGGTGGTGGAAAGTGCTCTTTCTCCGCCTCGCTACGCCCGAGCAGCCGTATTTCATCGGCTTCTTTCCAATCGAGAACCAGTGCTGGCTGCTGAGCTACATCGGCGTCAACAAGTCATACCCGCCGCGGGACGAGTCGGATTTTACCTTGGCGCTGGAGCGCCTCGCGACCCCCGCCGTGCACCAGATGGTGCAGCACATGAAGTCGATCTCGCCGGTTTATTCCAGTCGCGCGACGCGGAATCGATGGCGGCATTATGAGCGCTGGCGGACGCCGCTCGGCGGGTTCATCGCGATTGCCGATGCCGCCTGCTCGTTTAATCCACGATTTGGCCAGGGCATGAGCGCAGCCACGGTCTCGGCCCGCGTCCTTAAGGAGTGCCTGGACAGGTACAGCATCGCCGACCCGCGCCTGCCGCGCGCTTTTTTTGCGGCACAGGCGCATTTTCAGCGGACACCATGGCTGATCGCGGCGGCCGATGATTTACGGCTGCCGATGAGTGAAGGCAACCGGTCATTGTCGATACGGCTATTCAACTGGTATCGCCCGCAGTTGGTGAGCTGCCCCGACCGGCGGGTGGGCGCTCGGCTCGGCCAGGTGACCCAGTTCTTGCGACCGATATCATCGCTGTTCGCACCGCAGATCGTCTCGCGCGTGCTCGTCGCATCGACCAGCCGGCGGATCAAAGCCATCCTGCGAAAGCCTGCATCGCCGGGCGTTGCGACGATGCCACCCGAGGCGGAGTGAAGGAATAGCGACCGCCCGCCCCAATCTCGCGGATCGCACTGATTGCAGTTAAAGTGGAACACTTTTCAGCTTGCGAGCGAGCAGGCTAACAACGGGAGCCTTCCATGATATTGGGGATGTCGCTTGGTGCTTTCACAATTTTGCACGTCATTATAACTCTGGTCGCGATCGGGAGTGGATTGATCGTTGTCGGCGGCATGTTCGCTTCGCACAGGTTGCCAGTCACGACCGCACTTTTTCTTCTCACCACGGCGCTAACCAGCGTGACCGGGTTTCTTTTTCCCATTCACGGCTTCACACCTGCTTTGGGTGTCGGCATTTTGGCTGTCGTGATCCTGGCGGTCGCGCTGTTTGCTTTATACAAAGAGGACCTGGTAGGCGCATGGCGCTGGATCTACGTGATTACTGCGGTCGCATCGCTCTATTTGAACGTTTTTGTTCTTGTCGTGCAGAGCTTCGTGAAAGTTTCGGCTCTCAATGCGTTGGCTCCGACGCAGTCTGAACCGCCGTTCGCGATCACGCAGGCTGTGGTGCTAGCGGTTTTCATTCTGATTACCCTCATCGCCGGAATCAAATTCCGGCCCGCCAAGGTGTAGCCGATTAGTGGAGCCCGATTGTGGGGCGAAGATAAACCGTCGACCGTGTGGCCACCCAGACGCGGTCCTTCGAATTTCACCAATCAATCAATAGCAATCCACTAATAATCAGCATCGCGACTGCCGTGCCGCCATGTACACCGAACGCGATGGTCCTGTCACCGCCGTGATGCAATACGATCATTGCGTCAGCGATAGGGATCAAGGTGGCCGCTAGCATGAACCAACCAAGGGCGTGTGCGGACCCGTAAGCTATGAGAACGGCGATGAACAGTCCCGACGCAATGTCACGAATACCTTTAGCGGACAGATACGCTCGCGAATGCGGCTCGACGCCGGCCGGCACGCCATAGCCCGCGGCTGCCGTCGAAGGTGCCAACAAAAAGCGGCAACCGATGAAGATGATCCCAGCTGCGATCAGACCGGACAGGTAGAAACCGATACTTGTCATCATGCGCCCTGCTCTCCGTCAACGCTCGGCCCCCTACCCCTTCACGGCATTGACCTGGGTGCCGAACCCGTCGCGACTGTAGATGTCGTCGCGGAACTGCACCACGCCGTCGGGCGTAGCCCATGCCGTGACATAGACCCAGTGCAGCGGCACGGGCTTTGCGACCTTGGCGTCCTTGCGCTCGCCCGATTTGATGACCTCGTCGATCTCCTCACGCGACCAGCCCGGCGTCTCCTGCAAAATCCAGTACACGAGCTCGCGGACGTTCTGCACGCGCATGCACCCCGAAGAGGCAAAACGGAAATCCTCGCCGAACAGGTTTTTCGCTGGCGTGTCGTGCATGTACACGCCATACGGGCTCGGAAAATTGATCCGGATCGAGCCGAGCGAATTGAAGTTGCCGGCGTCCTGCTTGAATTTGTAGTTCACGGCCTCCGTCGAATACCAGTCGATCTGCGACGGCGGCTGCTCGTTGTTTTTGGCATCGTAGATGCGAATGTGGTTTTTGGTCAGGTAGTCCGGCTCCGCCTGCATTTTCGGGATCAGGTCCTTGCGGACGATCGACACCGGCACGGTCCAGAACGGATTGAAATTGATCTGGATGATCTTGCTGTTGATATCGGGCGAGGGTCGGTCCGGTTTCCCCGCAACCGCGGTGTTTCGCGTCACGGCGACGCCGTTCTCGATCGCCTCGATCTGGGCTGCCGGGATATTGGCAACGACGAGGCGGTTGCCGAGGTTTTCGCTAAGCGTTTTCAGCCGTCCCGCATTGATCTTCAACTGCGCCAGCCGCATGTCGGCGGGAACGTTCAGCGCGCGCAATGTGGCGTCGCGCACGATGCCATCGGGACGCAGACCGTGGCGAACCTGGAAGCGGCGCACGGCCGCATCGACGTAGGAGTCGAACACGTCAGGCGCGCCGGAATTGAGTTCGAGATCTCCAGCCGTGGCCAGACGCTGGCGCAGCGCAGGCACCGCCGCGCTCTTGACGCCGACGCGCGCCCCCTCGGCTACCGCGGACACCTCCGGCCAACCGCCCTTGGCCACGATTGCCTCGTATTGAGCGACCGAGGCCTCCGTGGTCTGCGCGGTCGAATGCGACAGCGTTGGCAGCGATTTCTTCGGCAATTTGACGTTGCGCGATGCATTGTCGAAGCCGCTGTCGAGGCTGGAATCCTGGTTTTCCTCGATCAGCTCGTTCAGCATCTGGTCGGGCGTCTGTTCTTCCGCCTTCACGCCGCGCACAAACGCGCTGGCCGCAAGACCGGCGCCGCCTGCGAGAAAATTCCTGCGGGAGAACACGCTGCTCATCGCAAAAATCCTAGCAAACCCTTATTTGCCGGATAAGCCGACAAATCGAGCCTTCGCGAACCTTTCATGCTCATTTACCCGGCGAAGCGATAGGCCCCGCCCTTCTCGATCGAACGCTGGAAGGCGGGCCGCGCATGCATCCGCGACAGCCAGCCGCTCAGGTTGCCGTAAGGTGCAAGCCGGTCGAACACCTTCGCCATCTCGGCCACGAAGATCATCTGGATGTCGGCGCCTGACAGCGATTGCCCGACGAAGAATTCACGCCCCTGCAGCGCGCGGTCGGTATAGCCGAGGTGGTTGGCAAGCTCGCTGTCGATGCGCGGATGCAGCGGCGCGCCCGCTTCCTTCAGCCTCGAGACGTAAAGGTTCAGCATCAGGGGCAGCATGGCCGAGCCTTCCGCGTAGTGCAGCCATTCGTTGTAGGTTTCATACTCGGCGCTGCCGGGCGCGGGCATCATCGCGCCCTTGCCGTAACGGCGGATGATGTAGTCGACGATCGCACCCGACTCCGCGATGCGGATATCGCCGTCGACGATGACCGGGGATTTTCCGAGCGGATGTATCCTCGCAAGCTCCGGCGGCGCAAGCCGCGTTTGCTGATTGCGCTGATAGCGCACGAGCTCGTAGGGCGTGCCGAGCTCTTCGAGCAGCCAGAGGATCCGCTGGGAACGGGAATCGTTGAGATGGTGCAGGGTGAGCATGGGGTTTCCTCTGATTGGCTCCACTGGCGTCGGGGACGGAGGTTTAGCAGAGGCTTTTGACAAATGGCAGCACGAACCCGAGATGTTATCCCCGCACGAGCCATGCCGCGCTTGGTCGCGCACTCATCGTAAGATCGGCTTGGCAGGCCCGGCCCAATGCCCAGCGACGCCGGGGCGGCTCTTTGCGGAAATGTCCGCCCGGGAGCGGCGACGAAGGCCAGTTGGTCTCGCGTTTCCAGTCCGCGCCAATTGCCCCCGCTACGTACTTCTCAGTCCCAGAGAAAAAGCAGGCTGCGCACCTTGCGCCGCTTGCCATCGACTTCATACCGCAGCGTCGAGACGATCCGAAATTCAGTTTGCAATAACTCTTGCCATTGGCAAATGACGTCATGAGGAGCAAATGTTTTGACGAGAACTCGATCCGATCGGTACCCTTCCTCTGGCAGCAAACCGACCTTCACCGTCATGACATCTTCGCGTGCCGCGATGGCTTGCAGACTTCTCAACATTGCTGCCCTGCTGTCCTCATTCAGATCGGGAGCCAGAACCCTGTTAGCCGGGTCCTGCCCCAAGAAGTCGCTCAGAGGTACAACATCCTTCAGGTGATCCGACCATGCGCTACGCCTCTTCGAAAATGACCACAAAACATAGGCCAGCGCGCCGCCGAACACTGTGAACAAACCAGCAGTCGTTGCTCGGCCTGCCAAGAGTTTGCCTGCAAACGAGGAGGAAGCCTCCCCCAATCCGACGAGCAGAATCCCTAGCAGAGCAACCTCGATCCCAGTCTCGATAGCTGCGGCTCGCTTTATCGCTTTAAACTCGGGATCGGCTCGCTTCCTCATGCTTGTTGTCGCAACTCTTTGCAGGCGCCGCATCGTCGTGCGGCTGAGCCTCTCCCGCCCAACCTATCACTCGACGCTGTTCATCATACCGTCTCGGTGGTTTAGGGCGCTTGGTGGCCGACCGCACCTCCGCGTCAGCCCTGGATAAAAAACAAAAGCGCACCGGGGCCGGAAAAACCGGTCGGTGCGCCGAGGGAGGAGTCTCAAAGGGACGGGCTGCCGGTCTTCTGCGAGCCGGCTTGGCCCTTGAAAATCTCAGAGACGATACAGAATCTGGTCGGTCCAGAACCGCTCGAGGCGATGCAGCGACTTGTTCAGCGTCGCGAACTCCTCATTGGAGATGCCGCCGACCTGCTCGACCGTCTTGACGTGCTTCTGATACAGCGTATCGACGATGCGACGGATCTCCTGGCCCTGCTGCGTCAGGCGAATGCGGACCGAACGACGATCAACGCGCGAGCGCTGATGATCGAGGAAGCCGAGCTCGACCAGCTTCTTCAGGTTGTAGGAGACGTTGGAGCCGAGATAGTAGCCGCGCGTGCGCAGTTCGCCCGCGGTCAGCTCCTTGTCGCCGATATTGTACAAGAGCAAAGCCTGCACCGAATTGATGTCGGAGCGGCCACGGCGATCGAACTCGTCCTTGATAACATCAAGCAGGCGGCGATGCAGCCGCTCCACCAACGTCAGTGCTTCCAGATAGAGCGACTGCACGGGCGACTGGCCGGCAGCACGGTCGGCGGTTTCCACCGCCGTCGCAACGGCTTTCATCATGACACTTCCCCTGTTGTCGATTTATCGACTTATTCGACGAAACTTATGTCCCGCCTGATAGCCGCAATTTAGGGGAGGCCTTTGAAGATCGGCTTAAATAAGACAATAAAGAGAGAATGAATTTAAGACAGTGAATGCTGGATTAAGCCTGCAAATAAAGGGCTTTCGGCAACTTTCCATTGACGGTGCGACCTTCCTGTTCACGCTTCGTCTCGCCACCTGTCGCATTCCAAAACAGGCAGCTACCAAGCCGAAAGGTCTGCGTAACAGGTGTGGCGCGAGCCTTAAGATGGCCAAAACCTTAATCGAATTTCATCGAAAATCTTACCGATAGCCGATCCGCTATGGCGGCCGTTCGCGCGCGGCCATCCACGCCAGCCCCAGATAGGCGGCAAGCATCAACGCCTCGCCGCTAACGACCAACAGGCTGCCGCCGTAGATTCCTGGAAACATCAGTTCGATCACCGCCATCGACACGACCGTGGTGAGCCACACCACCGCACCCCAGGGCGTGGCGAGCCACAGGCCCACCGCGGCGACAAGCTCGATCACGGCAAAATAAACGGTCGCCGCCTGCCAGGCCATCGGCTGGTTTTCGAATGCGTCTTCCTCGCTGCCGATGAAGCCTGTGACCTGGGCCCAGTGATAGAGACCTTTGAGAATCGACAGCACCGCCATGATGCGGAGGAACAGCACGAGCCGTCGCGTCCAGACGTTTTCATCGCTCTCGATGCGCTCAGAGGAAAGCGCTGCCGTCATGGCGTCCCGCGCCTGGTCGCGCGGAGAGATGTCAGCCATGCGGGCCGTCGACTGCGTGGGAGGAATGGGCGTTCAGATGAGTCATTTGAGGAGCATTCTTGGCGTCTTGGCGCGCCAAAATCAATCCTTTGGCATCAAAGTGTTGCGGCAGGTCAAGTGACGCGGACCGGTTCAGGTGCTAGAAAAGCCACAATCCAGCTCCGCACCTGATCCAGGAGTTTCGTCATATGGCGATCAAATTCGGGCGTCCGATCGAAATGCGCGAGGCATCGCGGCGGGACACCGCCACAGTCGCCCCTGCCCTCGATCTGCGCGTGCGCCCGCGCCGCAATCGCAAGACAGAATGGGCGCGACGCATGGTGCGCGAGCACGTGCTGACGACGGACGACCTGATCTGGCCATTGTTTGTGACCGATGGCCACAATCGCCGCACTGCGGTGGCCTCGATGCCGGGCGTGGAGCGGCTGTCGGTCGATCAGGCCGTGCGCGAGGCCGAGCGCGCGATGAAGCTCGAGATCCCCTGCATCGCGCTGTTTCCTTACACCGAGCCGTCGTTGCGCGATGAGCAGGGTTCGGAAGCGCTTAATCCGGACAATCTGGTCTGCCAGTCGGTACGCGCCATCAAGAAGGAATTTCCCGATATCGGCGTGCTGTGCGACGTGGCGCTCGATCCCTTCACCAGCCATGGCCATGACGGGCTGCTGCAGGACGGTCGCATCCTCAACGACGAGACCGTGGCCGTGCTGGTGCGCCAGGCGCTGGTGCAGGCCGAGGCTGGCTGCGACATCATCGCCCCCTCCGATATGATGGACGGCCGTGTCGCCGCGATCCGCGATGGCCTCGATCGTGCCGGTTATCTGGATGTCCAGATCATGGCTTATGCTGCAAAATATGCCTCCGCCTTCTACGGTCCGTTTCGTGATGCCATCGGATCGGCCAAGACGCTGACCGGCGACAAGCGCACCTATCAGATGGACAGCGCCAATTCGGACGAAGCGTTGCGGGAGGTTGAACTCGATATCGCCGAAGGCGCCGACATGGTGATGGTGAAGCCCGGCATGCCCTATCTCGACGTGCTCCGCCGCGTGAAAGACAGTTTCGGCATGCCTACCTTTGCCTATCAGGTCTCCGGCGAATACGCGATGATCGCGGCCGCCGGCCAGAACGGCTGGCTCGACAGCGAGCGCGCCATGATGGAAAGCCTGATCGCGTTCAAGCGTGCCGGCGCCGATGGCGTTCTGACCTACTTCGCCGCGCGCGCGGCCGAAAAGCTGAGATCGCAGGGATAGGCTGCGGCTCTGGGCGGACGCGCGTAGTGTTCGACGCTGAGTCCCTCTTTCGAGGTCGTCCCTGCGAACGCAAGGACGACACCGTAGCATTCCCTGATACCGCCGCGAGGGGAATATTGTTGCACCGGATGGTTTCGGAGCAAGAGGGCTTGCAACCGCCTAAGCCGCTCCCATGTCATGCACTGACGGTCTGGAGGACTGATCATGACATATGGCGGTTCGGGCAATCCCGGCGATGGTTGGAGCGGGTCTTCCGCGCCCCGTTATGAGCATGCGTTCGACCCCTTGCTCGAGCCGGAGCTGTTTCGCGGCGTCTTGATGCGGCGCTCGATCGCGTTCGTTATCGATCTGTTCGTGCTTGCGGTCCCGATCGCGCTCGTAATCCTGTTCATTGCCGTGTTCGGATTGGTCACGCTCGGCCTCGGTTGGGCATTGTTCTGGCTGGTTTCGCCGGCCTCGATCATCTGGGCGTTGATCTATTTCGGGGCGTGCATCGGCGGACCGCATTCGGCAACCCTCGGCATGCGCGCGATGGACCTGGAACTGCGTACCTGGTACGGCGCGCCCGGCTATTTCCTGCTGGGAGCCATGCACGCCGTGCTGTTCTGGATTTCGATCTCGTTGTTCTCGCCGTTCGTCCTGCTGATCGGGCTTTTCAACGCCCGCCGCCGCCAGCTGCACGATTTTGTGCTGGGAACCGTTGTCATCAACAACTCGGTCCGTACCCAGGTGGCCCAGCCGGCGCGGACTTATTGAGCCGAACTTAACCGATTGACCGTTAGCCTGCGGAGCGCGATGCTATTGGCCCTGCATTTGCACCGGAGCTTGACGACCTTCCTTGACCCAGCATTCGCGCGACACCCCGCAATTCTACCTGACGGCGCCCTCGCCTTGCCCGTATCTGCCGGGCCGGCACGAGCGCAAGGTGTTCACGCATCTGGTCGGGGACAAGGCGGGCGACCTTAACGATCTTTTGACCCATGGCGGCTTCCGCCGCAGCCAGTCGATCGCCTACCGGCCGGCATGCGACCAGTGCCGCGCCTGCGTTTCGGTGCGCGTGATTGCCAATGAATTCCGCCCCTCCCGCAATTTCAGGAAGGTTCTGGCCCGCAATGCCGATATCATCGGCGAGCAGCGCAGCGCCGTGCCGACCTCGGAGCAATACTCGATCTTCCGCGCCTATCTTGACGCGCGACACCGCCACGGCGGCATGGCCGACATGACGGTGCTCGACTACGCCATGATGGTCGAGGACAGCCATGTCCAGACCCGCATCATCGAATACCGCCGGCGCGGCGAAGGCAGCAGCATCACCGGCCGCGGCGAGGAGCTGATCGCGGTGGCCCTCACCGACGTGCTCAGTGACGGGCTGTCGATGGTCTACTCCTTTTTTGAGCCGTCGGAGACGGAGCGTTCGCTCGGCACGTTCATGATCCTCGACCATATCGCGCGAGCCCGACGCCAGGGTCTTCCTTACGTCTATCTCGGCTACTGGATCGAGGGTTCGAGGAAGATGGACTACAAGGCGCGCTTCCTGCCGCAGCAGCGGCTGGCGCCGTCCGGGTGGCTGCGCATCGAGGCCTCGGACGACATGACGAGCGAGCCGCAGGACTGAGAAAGCGAATAGCGAATAGAGATATCGGACAGACTATTCGCTACGTGCTATTGGCTACTTACCCTGTTCACCCCACCACATAATCCCACACCAGCTTGGCGTTTAGCACGATGATCAGCGTTGCGGTCAGCGCGGCCAGCGCCGTGAGCCAGCGCGGCGCGACGTAAGGTCCCATCTTCGCCTTGCTCGCGGTGAACATCACGAGCGGCACCACCGCAAACGGCAATTGCAGACTGAGCACGACCTGGCTCAGGATCAACAGCTGTCCGGTCGCTTTCTCGCCGGCATAGATGGTCACGACCACCGCAGGCACGATCGCAATCATCCGCGTCACCAGACGCCTCAGCCACGGCGCAATGCGCAAGGTCAAAAACCCCTCCATTACGATCTGGCCGGACAGCGTCGCCGTGATCGTCGAGTTCAGTCCGCAGCACAACAGCGCGATCGCAAACAGCGTGGGCGCGAGCGTCGAGCCCAGCAGGGGCGACAGGAACGCGTGCGCCTGATCGAGCTCGGCGACATCGGTTCGGCCGGCATGGTGAAAGGTCGCTGCCGCCAGGATCAGAATCGAGGCGTTGATGACGAATGCAAAACACAGCGCAATGGAGGAATCGATCGTCGCCAGCGTGATGGCTTCGCGCTTTGCCTCCGGTTCGTCGCCATAACCGCGGGTCTGCACCAGTCCCGAGTGCAGGTAGAGATTGTGCGGCATCACCGTCGCCCCCAGGATGCCGAGCGCGAGATAAAGCATCTCGCGGTTGGCCACGAGGTCCCGGCTCGGCGCAAAGCCCCGTATCACGGCGCCCCAATCGGGATCGGCGAGCGCGATCTGCACCGCAAAACAGGCGGCGATCACGCCGAGCATCGCCACCACGAACGCCTCGACCCAACGAAAGCCAAAGGCCTGCAGTGCCAGGATCATGAAAACGTCGAGCGCGGTGATGATCACGCCGATCTCGAGGGGAATATGAAACAGCAGGTTGAGCCCGATTGCGGTGCCGATCACCTCGGCCAGATCGGTTGCGGTGATCGCGACCTCCGCCGACAGCCAGAGCGGCCAGCTCACCCAGCGGGGAAAGGAGTCGCGGCAGGCCTGCGCCAGATCGCGCCCCGCGCCGACGCCAAGCCGCGTGCATAGCGATTGCAGTACGATCGCCATCACGTTCGAGAGCAGCGCAACCGAAAGCAGCGCGTAACCGAATTTGGAACCGCCGGCCAGCGAGGTCGCCCAGTTGCCGGGGTCCATGTAGCCGACCGCCACGAGGTAGCCGGGTCCCAGGAATGCCAACAGCTTGCGAAAGAACGATCCACCTCGGGCCGTCCGGACCGAGCCGAACAGCTCGGCAAGCGACGGCTCGCCCCGAGCAGCCCGCCAGGGCGCACTGCCCAGGGAAACTCCGGGAGCGGCATCCTGGTGTGGTTCCAACGATAGGTCGCTAGCGTCCATCACCCTAACATGGTCGACTTTCATCTTTAATGCAACTGATTTGCAAAAGCATCTGGTTTTGTCGGTAAGCGGGTGGGTTTGGCTGGCTGCCAGATGGATAAGGCGGACCAAACAGTCATTTCAGGAAGTCTCTGTCATGTCCGACATTGCCGGTTCCCGCCTGCCCCCCAACTTCAACCGCCTGGCCTGGTCCAACCTGTCGGCGCAGTCTGCCGAACAGATCGCGCTCGCGGCCGCGCCCATCGTTGCCGTGCTGGTGCTTGGCGTGGGCGAAGGCCAGACGGGACTGTTGCAAACCGCTCTCACCTTGCCCTTCGTCCTCGTCGCCGTTCCCGCCGGTTTGCTTGCCGACCGCCTCTCGCGACGACGATTGATGGCGGCTTCCGAAGCTTTGCGCAGTCTCGCACTGCTTGCGATTCTCGCATTGATCTGGCTCAGCTGGCTGACATTGCCGCTGCTCTGCCTGCTCGGTTTCGTCGCGGTGTGCGGAACGGTCGTCTTCAGCGTCGCAGCTCCTGCATTGGTTCCCTCGCTGGTCACACCGGATATGCTGGGCGCGGCCAACGCCCGGATCGAGCTTGCCCGCACCGTTGCCTTTGCCAGCGGCCCCGCGCTCGGCGGTCTCCTGGTCGGGTGGATGGGGGCTGCCCCCGCGTTTGGAGGTGCGGCGGCGCTGTCGGCAATCGCGGTGGTGCTGCTGTCGGGCCTGCACGAGCCGGCGCGCCAAACCGCGCCGCCCAGACACGCCCTGCAGGCGATCAGGGAAGGCGCCGCCTTCGTGCTGCATCATCCGTTGTTGCGCCCGGTTTTCATCACCCAGTTCATCTTCAACACGGCCTCGTTCCTGCTTCTGGCTGTCTTCGTGCCCTATGCCGTGCGGCATCTTGGCCTGTCCGCCACCTTCGTCGGTACGACGCTCGCGATGTACGGCGTCGGCATGGTGGCAGGCGCCCTGCTGGCAACGCGCGTGATGCGGAGCCTCGCCTTCGGCACGGTGATCGGCCTTGGGCCGGTCACCGGTCTTGTCGCATCCGTAGTCATGGCCGCCACGACCCTTTTCCCCTCGCCTCTGCTCGCGGGCTTAAGCTTCTTCCTGCTTGGCGCCGGGCCGATCCTGTGGGTGATTTCGACCACTACGCTCCGCCAATCGGTGACGCCGCCGCGGCTGCTCGGACGGGTGTCGGCGATCAACATCTTGAGCTACGGCGCGCGCCCGCTCGGATCGCTCCTTGGCGCCATGGTCGGCGGCGTCTTCGGCGCGGGAGCCTGCCTTTATCTTGCAGCAGTCATCTTTGCCGCGCAGGCCCTGGTCATTTTGCTGTCGCCGGCGGTCACGCTGTCGCGGCGGCCGGAGATGGCGGGTGAAGCGGCCTAGCAGGTAGCGAACGTCAAATCCGCTCCGCTAGATACCGCTCGTAGCTTCCCGTCACACCTTCGCTGGCGGCGATATCAGGGTCGAGGGTGTAGAGGTCCTGGGCGCGGCCGATGCCGCGCAGCGCGTAGCGGCCAGTAGAAACCAGGTAGCGCCGGCCGGTGGCATCGAGACCGGCGCGAAATTCCGAGGAAACCAGAAAGTCGCGATCGATCGACCGGCACATCGAGGCGATCCTGCTGACCTCGTTGACGGCCGGTCCGACCACGGTGAAGTCGAGCCGGTCCTCGCTGCCGATATTGCCGTAGAACACCTCGCCGACATGCAGACCGACATAGGCCGACGTCGTCGGACGGCTGACGGAGGAACGCCGGGCATTGAGCTTTTCCATGTTAAGCCTGAGCCGATGCTCCGCGCGTAATGCGGCACGCCGGGCAGCCGTCATGTCGTCGCCGGTGAACATCGCGAGCACGCCGTCCCCGATCAGCTTGAGGACATCGCCGCCTGCGTCGTGGACTGCCTCGATCGATGCTCCCGCGTAGTCGTTGAGAAAAGGAATGATCTCGTCGGGGCCGATGCTTTCCGAAATTCCGGTCGAGCCGCGCAGATCTGAGAACCACAGCACCGCCTCGATGCGCTCGGTGACGCCGCGCGTGATGCGTCCGCCCAGGACCTGCTGGGAGGCGTCGCGCCCGAGATAGACCCGCCCCAGTGTACGGACGATATCGACCTGCTGCGCCGATTTGATCGCAAGACCGAGCAGCGGCACGAGATCGCGCAACGCCGCCAGCCCGGACTCGCTGAAACCTTCCTCGCGCCTGGTCAGCCAATAGGAATAGAAGCAATCCATCTGGCCGAGCGTGCCGGCTTCGCCGAAGCGGTGCACAAAGGCGATCAAATGCCGGTGGCCCTTCTTGGCGAGTTCATCGATCAACAAAAATCTCATCGAGGCGCCGTCAGCCAGATCGAGGCTCAGCTCGTCATGGCCGTTTTCGAGCATGTAATGGAACGCCGAGCGGCGCCAGTTGCTGGCGGCGTCCCCCTCGTTGCTCGACCTGTATTCGAAGACATCGCTTTCGTTGGTCGGGTGATCGTTCCAGCGAAAGCCGCGCCCCTCATAGATCGGGTGCAGCGTGTCGATGAAGGCAATGGCGCGCGACAGGTCGAGGCCGCCGGCCCTGCAGCGCTCGCAGAACCCGCGAATCAGATCGTTCTCGGGCAGGCCCGTCAGTCCCTGCCCGACCAGCCAGTTCATCAGCTCGAGGCGGGGAGCAAGTTCCATAAGCCATTATGCCGCGCAATCGCCGCAGGCGAAAGCTTCCCGCCCGCCACGCTTGACCTCTATCCGTTGAGGGAGGCAAATCGCGGCAGATGTCGATGCGGCAAGAAATGACAGTGGCGCCGGTAACATGACCGGGCGTCAGCTTCCCCTGATCCTGGCACTCGGAGCGACCCAGACGCTGGCCTGGGCCTCCAGCGTCTATTTGCCGGCGATCCTGGCCGATCCGATCGCGCGGGATCTTGGCGTCTCGGCGAACTGGATCTTCGGAGCCTACTCGGCCGCGCTGGCGCTTGCGGCGGTCCTCGGCCCACGTGTCGGCCACCAGATCGATCGCCTCGGCGGACGGCCGGTGCTGTCGGCCTCGAACTTGATGCTGGCTGCGGGCCTGGTGCTGCTCGGCGTTACCCACTCCATCGCCTTGTTGCTGAT
>Ga0306921_10000872_pt1 | contig 28415 bp, 28 predicted proteins | sample sta12Cox44000080_FD_203760 | JGI IMG/M metagenome (GOLD analysis project Ga0306921, IMG submission 203760) | Lab enrichment of tropical soil microbial communities from Luquillo Experimental Forest, Puerto Rico - statoxic.12C.oxic.44.000.080 (v2)... | ecosystem: Environmental > Terrestrial >... | reverse complement strand
CGGCATCGACTCACCCGTGAGGGCGGCCTGCTGAACGTAGAGGTCGCGTGATTCCAAGAGTTGCGCGTCTGCTGGAACCAAATCCCCGGCAGAAAGCCTGACTATGTCCCCGGGAACGATGAGCTGGCGTTTCAACTCCTGCCATTCACCGCCGCGTAAGACGGTCGCCGTCAGACTTACGTGCTGGCGCACTCTCTCAATCGCCCGTTGCGAACGATAAGTCTGGACAAAGTTAATGGTGATCCCGAGTAGAACCAAGACAACGATGATGCTGGCATCTACCTTTTGTCCCAAGATCGCTGATACCGCGCTGGCAACGAGAAGGATGATAACTAAGGGATTGAGAAACAAAGACAAGAGCTCGACCGCGAAGGCTCCGCGCCGTGAGGGTGTCGGATCGTTCGGCCCATACTTTTTTAGGAGCTCTGCCGCCTCCTGTAACGAAAGCCCAGTCAGGCTTGACACCGGTGAGTGAACGCTCTCTGTTAGTGTCGATTCCATTGGGGGCAACTGCCGCTCTTTGCTCTGTGGCCTTAGTCCTTGGACTTAAACACGAGGTCCAACGTTCGGTGGAACGAAGGAAAAAGCCACAGGGACCTTTGAAGCGACGGGCTTTCCATCGAGTCTTGCTGGCTGAAACTTCCACTGTCGCGCGGCTCGCTCGGCAGGTTCGGTTAGTGAGGGTATCCCGCGCACAACACGAACGTCGGTAATCTTGCCAGCGTCGTCGAGCGACACTTCGAGCACGACCGTACCCGAAGCGACGCTCTGTAATGGATATGCCACATCGACTACCGCAGTCACGGTTGGAGGGTCAAAGCGGGGCGAGGCTTGCTCGGTTCTTTGTTGGGCGGTGCCAATATCGAGTGCGGTTGCCAGGATTAGAGTCGATGCCAGTAAACAGCGCATGGTCCGTGCCTCCCTTTTCCCAAAGCTGCGTCGCCATTTAAGCGCGCCGACAAGGATTCGTTTCTACAGCATCGAAGGATAAGTCTCAGGGACCTCGCCAGCTTCCCAGGCTGCGGTCCTCTCCAGAGGTTCCACGGCGCGTGTCTCGTCGTAGTGCAGAATGACATCAAATTGGTCAGGGAGTTGTGCGTGGAAGTAGTGGCTCGCACGCTCCGATTGCGGCAGATAGATTACTCCGATAGCCCGCTCCAATCGTGGCTCTCGCAAGGCCGATGTAGCTTCTTCTTTCGTACCCAGACGAAGAAGAAAATTAGGAATATCCGTCCTGTGGAAGAGTTCCTCGTAGCTCCCTGGCAATGCGGAGCGGACATGTTTTCGTTCGGCAGGATTGTCCCAACCAGACGCTGCTGTCACCGTACCGGTATACGTGGTGAATCCAACAAGTGTCACCCTTTCGCCGTAGCGCTGGCGCACCAATTGCCCCAGATTCAATTCGCCTCGATGCCCCATTTCCGTGGCGCGGGCGTCGCCGAGGTGAGAGTTGTGGGCCCAGATGACTACCTTGGCCTTAGCTCCAAGGTGATGCACCAATGCAACCAACGTCTCCGCCATGTGCGTGTCACGGAGATTCCAGGACGAGACTCGCTCATGAAACATCGCGCGGTAGTACTGTTCGGCATTTTTCACAAGGCGAGCATTCTGTTCGGCAAAGAAAAATGCGTCTCGCCCTACCCTGCCGTCACGCCGGGCAAGATCCACGGCCCGCTGGCGCATTTCCATCCACTGGTTGATGACTTCATCTTCGCAACTCTTGCTCAGGCCGAAGCTGGCGGCGTATCCGTACGCTTGCGTGTCTTCGCCAAAGTTTTCAAAGCAGGCGTAACGATACCGCGCGCGGCGCGCGGCATCGGGGTCGACTTTATCCAGGAAATCCAGCACCGCTCGTATGGAGGCATGCAGGCTGTATAGGTCCAGTCCATAGAAACCGACCCTTCCTCCGTGCCGGTGCTCATTGTGATTGCGCAACCAGCCAACGAAATCAAGAACGTCAGCGTTACGCCACATCCACGCGGGAAACCGCTGGAAGCCGCCAAGCGCATCGACTGCCTCCTCGTCGTCGCTGTCGAACCGGACAAACTGGTTAACTCGATATGCGTCCGGCCAGTCGGCTTCCACAGCCACCGCGTTGAACCCCTTTTCTGTGATCAAGCGCTTCGTGATCTGGGCGCGCAGGCGATAGAACTCGTGGGTCCCATGCGTGGCCTCGCCGAGCAAAACGAAACGGGAGTCGGCAACCAGTTTCAGCAATGGATCGAAGTCTGTAATCTCTCCGGTAAGCGGATACGCCGACCGACGAATCGCATCCACAAGGCCGTGTTCAGGTATGGCTGGCATTTCTGGACCTCCATTTCTGGCACGCGCAAAAACCCGGATCGATAAACCGCGTTCCACGATCCCAGGTTTTACGTTTAGGTTAAAATCAGTGACGCTTCCTTCGTGGGGCAGCCTCCGTGTCCTGCTATTGCAGCTCGCCCACCCGCTGGTATGCACGATCAAGTAGTTCGTTCACTTCTTCGTCGGAGATCTGCGAAAAATCATCGTAGAACTGCCCTACACCGTAGAAGGGTTCCGGTATTTCCACGCACACCAGTTCGTCAACTTCCTGCAGAAGACGACCGCAAGTCTCCGGTGGCGCGACTGGTGTCGCGACAACAATTGCTGCAGCCTTCATTTGCCTCAACGCATGAATCGCAGCCATCAAGCTCGACCCCGTGGCGATGCCGTCATCGACAAGTATGACGGTCTTTCCCAGCACATCGAGCGGGGGGCGGTTCCCCCGATACAAACGTTCACGCCGTTCGAGCTCTTCTCTCTCTGCGTGCGTCACCGAGGCAATGTCCATTTCCGATAATCCTAGATGTTCCACGACACTACGGTTCAGAACCCGGACACCGCTGCTGCCAATGGCTCCGAACGCCAGCTCTTCTTGACCGGGCACTCCAAGCTTCCGCAATACGAATATGTCCAGCGGCAGGTTAAGGGCCGTAGCCACTTCGAATGGGACCGGAACACCGCCGCGCGGGACGCCGAGCACAATTACATCGTCACGGTTCGCATACTTCTGCAGGCGTGATGCCAGCCGCCGGCCCGCGTGTTCTCGATTCCTGAAAATCATCGCAAGACCTCGGCTTCCCTACGCAATTCGCGTCGCCGATTCAGCAGCAAGATTTGGTCCTCCTCGTGTGTTTGCTCGTCCAAATAATCCTTCTTAGTGGCCATCCTTTTGTCTTTCTTCGCAGGCTTGGAAATCTCTTTGACCGTCTTGGCTATTTGTCCGGCTGGGGCCTGCTGCGCGATGTCTGCCAGAGTCACTATGCCGACGCAGCGTCCCCGCTCGTTCACAACCGGAATACGTCGAACCTGGTTTTCCTGCATCAGTTCTTCACACTCCTCGATGGTGGAATCGGGCTGGCACGTCACCGGAACAGGCGTCATCAGTTCCGAGATCGTAATGGCGTCGCTTCTCTTCGCTTCAGCGACAACGCCACAGCAGAGGTCGCGATCCGTGACGATGCCTTCAACCAAAGGATCGGTCTTATCCCAAACGACCGGAATGGCTCCGACATCGTGCACCTTCATCAGGTTCGCAGCCGTTTGCGCCGTGTCCCAGGGCGTACATGAGACGACGGACTTTGTCATGAGGTCCTTCACGAGCATCGCGTTTCTCTCCCATCCGTCACTTACTTTCGCTCTCAATAAAGTCGCGCTCAGTGACGTGGCGCACGGATTGGCGTGAGCAAGGTCACCTCGATCTGGCAAACCATTTCTGGAGCCGTTTGCTACACTCGGGCCGTGAAAAGGGATCGAGACTGAATTAACTGCAAGGATCAGTTTGACTGCGGCGTTGCCCTTTGGAGGCTCTTGCCAATGACACGCACAAATGGGATGAACCCAAAGAGAATCGAGATCAGGAAATCATGGAGTCGAGGCAACCTAGTTCATCCGCGGACTGTTAGAACCGGACAGCATGCCTCCGAAACAACCTTGTAGGCTGTCGCGCGAGCAAAATGAGTCGTCAGGCCAAGACTCCCCTCCGGCTTGCGCACTCCGAGCACAATAAGGTGCGAATGTCTGCCCTCCGCCACTCTGAGAATGTTGTCAGCCGGAGAGCCGTACTCGACAACGTGCTCGGGCTTGCACCACAGCTCTGCTTCAGGCGGAACGAGGTCGCGAAGCCGTTTCATGGTGGCACTGACAAACTCTCCACCGTGTGTCAGTTCACGTCTTTTGGGCGGCTCGATCACATGCAACAAAACCAGATGCGCTTCGTGCTCCTGCGCAAGGGAAATCGCATAGGGTGCCGCTGCCTGTGACGCAGGTGTGAAATCTGTTGCATACAATATTTCTTTGGTTTCGACGGGCTGGTCCAGGCGGCTTGATGCTTTGGGCCCCACTGTCAAGACCGGACATAGGCTCTCGCGAAAAACCATCTCCGCCACAGAGCCCATGACTGCCTTTCGAAGTCCCGTCCGGCCGTGCGTGCCGATGACTACGAGGTCGATGTTGCTTTTCTCGATGAAGGCAGAAAGAGCGCCCCAAATCTCCCCGTAATCGATCACGACTTCTTGCCGAATGCCTGGGAGACTTCGCTCCAAGCTCTCGGCTAACTCCGTGGCTACTTCGCGCGAATCTGCCGCGGATGCCGGCAGGACCAGTGATGGAGGCACAGGGTAGACTTTCGGGGAAAACACGTGAAAGCCCCAGACCTTTGCACCATAAAAACGTGCGAACTCGGCCGCAAATGGCAAAGCGGCATACGAGGCTGGAGAGAGGTCGGTCGCGAACGCGATATTCTTAATAGCGATTCGCGTTTTCACATCGATAGTCTTCATGGGCCGCCCCCTCTTTCGGTCACAACCCGAACAAGAGACTTTCAGAACGTCCAGTCTCTATAATTCGGGATGCGACTCAAGCGTATAGGGCAGAGTGTGAGCCGCCTTCTCGGACGTCTTTCGTTTGGCGATGTGCCCGCCCTTTCTTTCATGACCTGTTTTGACCGTCTTTCTCTTTCCTTCAGTTTTTTTCCGGTGCCGCTCTAGCACGGCGATTCGACCGAGCAGTTCTCGCTCATAGGCAACGTGGGCTCGAAGCCATTTCACTACATCCATGCCAGGCAGGATCATCGCCATTGTCCGGTCCACCGTGGCACACTTCAACTCTTCCCTGAAGTTCTCTACAACCCGGATGATCTGTTCATGCTCCGCCTCGATTCGCGCGCGCTCCTCTGGTTGTAAATGGGAAACGTCCACAGACTCGACAAGGCGGTCCCCTGTGTGGCAATGCTCCACAACTCCGGCCAGACGGTGCTCGAACGCTCGCAGTTCTGAGAGACCCTTCACGCGCTCGGAAAAGTCGTTTCCTGAAGCTGATTCAAGCAGTTTCTCGATTCTGCCTGCAAGATTTAGGAGTACTTCGTGTTCCTCACGGAGGTACCCAGTGCGCTGACGAAATTCCATACCAGCCTCCTTTCTGCGTGATCTTGTTGCGCATGACATGCGGTAGTCGGAGCGGGAAAACACATCCGACTACCGCACGTAGGGAACTCAGGCGGCCTTTGGATGGATGCGCAATGTGTGCGCTTTAGCCACTTTCGGCAGGGTGAGTTCCAGAACACCATTCCTCAGTGTCGCTGTCACGTTGTCCGTTTCGATGTCGGCGGGCAAATCCACCGTGCGGAGGATCTGGTCGCAGCAACTCTCTGCCCAAACCGTCTTGCCCTTCTTCTCTTCTTTCTTGGCTTCTCGTTTGCCCGTAATCGTCAGCCGGCGCGGCTCCACTCCGATTTCAATTTCTTTTTCGTTGAAGCCTGGCACTTCTGCTTTCATCTCGAACGATCCGTCTGATTCCGTAACGTTCACTGGAACGGGATGAAGCAATTCTCTCTCTGCTTGGAACCAGTCTCCGAGTTCGCGCCCGAATGCCCGGCCGTTGCCTTCGAAAATTTCGTAGGCCCTTCGCGCGATCGTGTTGAACGTATTCTCCATCTGATCGAACAATGAAGCATACTTGATTGGTCTGATTGGTTCTTCAGCGCGTCTTACTGCGGTTGTTTCCGCCATGGTGTCTTTCTCCTCACTCAAATCATGTCAGCGCCGACTGCGGCAGATCATCGGCGTAAATGAAGAACTCCACATTAGCGCTGCAGACAAAAACTGACAGAACCGCGCCGGGCAAATCAGTGATACAGGTCACAGCAATGCGTGAGTGGGAGCTGGCATAAACGGTGGCAGATTATGTTCCCGAGCAACCTTTTCTCCGGGCTCCTCACTGACCTCTACGAACTCACGATGGCGGCAGGCTACGTTCAAAACCGCTTCGAGGCCCGCGCCACTTTCGAGCTCTTTGTGCGTCATCTCCCGCGCAATCGCAACTATCTCGTCGCTGCGGGTCTCGAACAATGTCTCGATTCCCTTGAAAACATTCACTTCACCGCCCAGGAAGTCGCCTTCCTCCGCGATCTGCCAATATTTCGACACGTTCAGCCTGGCTTCTATGACTTTCTCGGGCGGTTCCACTTCCCGGGCGATGTTTGGGCGCTGCCAGAAGGTACGGTCTTCTTTCCGGGCGAACCTTTGCTCCGAGTTACAGCTCCAATTGCAGAAGCCCAGCTCGTCGAGACCAGCCTCCTGTCTATCCTGCACTTCCAAACCCTCATCGCCAGCAAAGCAGCGCGAATAACCACAGCCGCCGCCAGCCGGCCTGTCGTCGAATTTGGCTCCCGCCGGGCTCACGGCATAGAAGCTGCAGTTTTCGCCGCTCGCGCAGCCTGCATTGCCGGCTGCGCAGGAACATCCAACACCTTCGCAGGTCATTCCTTCGGCATCCCCGTTTATGGAACACAGGCGCACTCGTGGGTCATGGCGCACGATGACGAAACCGAAGCTTTCAGTAATTTCCTCGACGTTTTTCCGGAGCAGTCGACTCTGCTCGTGGACACCTATGACGTTCGCAAAGCAATCGACAAAATCATTACCTTAGGTCGTAAACCCGGTGGCGTGCGGCTCGACAGCGGCGATGTGCTGGCCGATAGCCTTTGGACTCGGCGGCGGCTTGATCAGGCTGGCTGGAAAGATGTGCAGATTTTTGTCTCCGGTGACCTGGATGAGAATCGAATCGAGAACCTGCTTCACAGCGGGGCGCCCATCGATGCCTTCGGTGTCGGCACGGCGCTTTCGACCTCTGCCGATGCGCCGTATGTGGGAGTAATCTACAAGTTAGTGGAAGTCGAACTGGATCACCGCATCCGGAGCACGGCAAAGTTTAGCGCGGACAAGAAGACCTATCCAGGTCGCAAGCAGGTCTTCCGCCTCGCGAGCGGAGAGAGAACTTACTGCGGCGATATTATTGGCCTGGAGGACGAGACATTCCCGTCGGCCGAACCGCTGCTCGTTCCCGTGATGCGCCGTGGACAGCGTCTCGAAACAGCCAGGCAGGATCCCTCAAGTGCAGTCCGAATGGCTCAGGCACGGTTCATGGCTGACAAAGCACGGCTGCCGAATCGCCTCTTAACCCTTGGAGTAGCGGACCCGCCGTATCCGGTGTCCTATAGCGCGCGTCTGGAAAAGCTGTGTGAACAAGCACGACAATCCTTCACCGAGTCGCCGTGCACTTGAATCCTAGAAGCTCATGGTCTCACCGAAGACGATTTTGTGGGGGGTGGATGTTCAGGTTGACTTCATGCTTCCTCAAGGGAACCTCTATGTTTCAGGCGCGGAAAAGATTATCGCGAACATCGATCTGCTCGTCGACGCGGCGCGCCAAGGTCGCGTCTTTTTGATTTCTTCAGCTGACGCGCACAGCCCGCACGACCCGGAACTCCGTCATTGGCCCCCACACTGCCTGAGAGGCTCTCCTGGTGCCGAACTTTTGCCCGAAGCATGCGCCTCGCCTCCGCTGCTCATCCCCAACCGAAAGGGATTTGCTCTTCCGGAGGACCTTGGAACCTATCGGCAGGTCACACTCGACAAAAACACGCTCGACGTTTTCGACAATCCGAACACAGACGTGCTTCTTGCCCGGATGAATCCTGCGGGTTCGCCCGCTTTTGCATCACATCCACAATTCGTCGTCTTTGGCGTCGCTACGGAATATTGTGTCCGCAGTACGGCTGAGGGCCTGCTTCGCCGCGAGCGCTCAATCTCCCTAGTCACGGACGCTGTGTGTGCCATAAACGAAGACAAAGGACAACAGGTCCTCCATGACCTGTGCTCGCGGGGCGCGAGACTCATCGCTACCGAAGAGGCTCTAGCTCTCGTGAGCCCGCCGAGCCGGTCCTTTCGACGAAAAATTGTTCATCCTTAACCCGAAGGCTCTTGCCTCGCTACGTGGGTGTGATGAGCCTCACAGAACAGGAATCGCGCCAGCAGTATAAGAGCTCTGTGGACCCAGCAATTCTTTGGGCAAGCTTTGAGTGGACGATGCAGAACAACCATGTTGAACAATGACCGCGTTCAGCCTGTCGCCCGGCAGAACTTGGTGGATTTGTTTCGGGAATTCTCAGGATCGCCGACTGAGTTTCTTCAATACGACAGCGGGTATCGCAACTGGAAATACACATATGCCCAGGTGAGCTTCGCCGCGCATCATTTCGCGGCACAGTTAAAAGACAGCAATATCCGTAAGGGCGACAAGGTCATCTTCTGGTCCGAAAACCGGCCCGAGTGGATCGCCGCATTCTGGGGCTGCGTCCTTGCCGGTGTAATTGTCGTTCCCATCGATTACCGGACGTCACTTCGTTTCTTGCGTCATGTTCAAGAGCTGGTCGATGCTCGGGTGATTCTGGCCGGAGAGGAAGTTCCGCTCACTGCCTGGGAGGAACAGCCAACCGTTTGGAGACTCTGCGACCTGGAATGGCCTTCGCAAGAATGTGAAGTTCCCGCCGCCCAGATCGATAGAGATGATGTTGTCGAAATTGTGTTTACATCGGGTGCCACCGGCGAACCCAAAGGGGTCGTGATCACGCATGCCAACATTCTGGCCAACATCGTATCGCCAGCGCGCATTATTTCTGCATACCGCAAATGGTTCCGGCCACTACTGCCATTGCGCTTTCTAAGCTTGATTCCTATGAGCCATTTGTTCGGGCAAGTGCTTACGATGTTCATTTTGCCCTTGATGCCAGCTACCACGGTCTTCATGCATGGATACAGCCCGCACGAAATCACGCGCCAGATCCGCAGCCGGCGTGTGTCGGTGGTTGTCGCTGTGCCCAGAATCCTCGAAGTGCTGCGGAAACACATCCTCATCGAATTCCCAGAGGCTGCTGATCTTTCTTCTTCTAGGTCCCACTGGGTCTTCCGCTGGTGGCGATACCGCCGCCTGCATTGGTCGTTAGGCTGGAAGTTCTGGGCGTTTATCGTGGGAGCAGCACCGCTCGCAAAAGAACTCGAGGGGTTTTGGTCACGTCTGGGATTCGCAGTCATCCAAGGCTATGGGCTTACCGAAACAGCGCCGGTTGTGGCCTTCAACAATCCGTTTGACATCAGGGAAGGTACAGTCGGCAAGCCTGTCGAGGGCGTCGAAGTAAAGATCGCACCGGATGGGGAGATTCTCGTTCGCGGAAAGAGTGTCACGCCAGGCTACTACCGGGCTCCCGTTGAGACCGCGTCAGCATTCAAGAATGGATGGTTTCACACCGGGGATATTGGAAGATTTGATGACACAGGCCGCTTGGTGATTCAGGGGCGCAAGAAAGAAGTGATTGTCACACCGGAGGGGCTCAACGTATTCCCTGAAGATGTGGAAAACATTTTGAACCGCGTGCCGGGTGTGCGGGAATCCGCAGTAGTGGGCCGGGATCGCGTCCATGCGGTCTTGGTTCTGCGCAACAGCGGCGACCCGGAAGAAATAGTCCGCCTGGCGAACGAGCGACTCGAAGGCCACCAGAGAATTCGAGAAGTCTCCTTATGGCCTGGGGACAGCCTGCCGCGCACTGAGGGCACGCAGAAGCTGAAACACGGGGAGATCCAGGCGTGGGTGGAGAAAAGGCGCCCGTCGGAAGCAATAGTCCCAGCCAAAGATACACTCATCGGCCTTCTCCAGAGGTATACGCGGGACAGGAACGTCACGCCAGAGACAGCTCTCGACCAGCTAGGGCTGAGCTCTCTCGATCGAGTTGAACTCATGTTGGATCTCGAAAAGCATTTCGATATCAGCGTCGACGAATCGGTATTAACAGGCAGCCACGCGGTTTCCGCACTTGAAGAAATGAGCGTCCATCGTGCCGCTCCGGTATTTCCGGCATGGAACCGGTCCTGGCCTGCGAGAGCGATTCGCAGCACAATGCTCTCTACGGTCTTCTTGCCTTTCGTCCGAATGTTCGCGCATGCCAATATTTCCGGCCGCGAGCATTTGGCTGCGTTACGGGGACCTGTCATTTTTGCGCCGAACCACCAGAGCCACCTGGACACACCATTGATCCTCTCTGCTTTGCCCGCCCGGTACCGATGCCGCGTCGCGCCAGCAATGTGGAAGGAATACTTTGACGCGCACTTCTCTCCGCACCGCCACACGCGCAATGAACGGTTTCGGGATAGCCTCCTGTATTGGTTGGTCGCATTGTTCTTCAATGCGTTTCCTATTCCCCAGACCGAAGCTGGCGCGGGCGAATCGTTGCGCTACTTGGGAGAACTGGTTAGCGACGATTGGTCCATATTGTTTTTTCCGGAAGGCGAGCGAACGGAAGCTGGAGAGATCAAGTCCTTTCAGCCGGGGATTGGCTTGATCGCGGCGCGGTTGAAGGTACCCATAGTTCCTATTCGATTGCGAGGTGTAGATAAGATTCTCCATCGGCACGCCCATTGGCCACGCTCGGGCCGCGTGGACCTGGCTTTCGGTGCGCCCAGGTTGCTGAAAGGAGAGAATTACATCGCGTTAGCGAAGGAACTAGAGGACGCTGTGCGCACGCTGTAGAGCGCCTGCAATGCAGAAGCGGTATCAGTAAAGAAAAGAGAAGGGGCTGAATTGTGCTAGATAGAACATGGCTGCTGGCCGCATGGGTAATCTGCGCCACAGGCGTTTTCCTTCTGTTCCTTCGTCATCCGCGCATCAGCGAACTATTCCGCCAGCACATTCCCTACAGACCGCAACGCCGTCTATTTCTCGCTGCCATTAGTTTTGTTCTGACGTTTCGCTGTCACGCGTTCACTCGCTTATGCCAATTACCACCATCTTGGGCCCTTCCATGACATCTACATCCGCGGACGACACATCCATCACCTCGTGTGGGGAATCCTCCTTCTCCTTGGAGTAGGGTACGGATGGCTGATCGAGACCGGGGCAGGTAGCGCGTCATCCTCCGTCCTGGCCAGCCGAACCATGGCCCTGCTCTACGGCGCCGGTGCGGCCCTGACACTCGATGAGTTTGCGCTCTGGCTGAACCTTGAGGATGTCTACTGGTCGCAGGAGGGTCGAGCGAGCATTGATGCAGTGATCCTGTTTGGAGCCCTGCTTTCGGCCGGGATCTGGGGGCGTGGTTTTCTCCGTGCCCTTGGACACGAGGTTTTGCATCTTCTCAAGCGCGGTAAGTAATTCGAAAGATCGGATGCCTTGCCTGTTGCCTTAGCTCTGCATCAGTGTTTCCATGCTCTTTGTAAGCCGCAGCGCAGCTGTGATTTGGGTCACAGCATCGGTGAACGACTGTGAGCTATATGCACAACATCGGAGGACGGCAGGCCCCGAGCGAAAGAGAAGTTCTGGTGTTGGACAGATTCGATAAGTCTGACCGGCACAGAATTCAATTTCAAAAGCTTCTGCAAGGAAGCAAGCAAAACTCGACCATGCGAAGGCTTGCTGTCCTTCGCTCTGAGGCAGCGGCCAGACAGGTAGCCTAAAGGAAGCGCCCGGGAGCTTCGATGCGGCGGCCCGTGAGGGTCGAACGATCTTCAAGCCGGCCGCTGCCTCTGATTTCTCAAATCACACAAGCGGGAACGAGGCGAATCAACCAGCCGGGTGTGTGAGCTTGGCACGCCATAGCCGACATGCGTGCTGCCGTTCATTGTCCCCTCGCTCTTGCTTCTTGCTCGAAAAGTGCGAGTTTCGCTAGCGTGTCTGGCGAGACCAAATGCCCAACAATGCGCCCAAGGCTTGCCAACTTGGTATTCACCTGAGTTCGAAACGGGAGAGGAACTGACGGGGAAAGAGTCAATATCGGAAATTCCGGATCGAGCAAACAGTCACTGATGAAGACGATGCCGATAATTTGGAAGAGACTCGTGAGTCCAGATGGGAAGACCTGCAAGCGCTGCGACGCTACGTACTGGGAGATGCAACGCGCGGTAGGCAAACTTAGGAAGGCGCTTCGCCCTCTAGATGTCGAGCCGACACTCGAAACACGGGCGATAGACCAAGATTCATTTAAGGCAGATCCGTCTGAGTCAAACCGTATCTGGATCGCTGGAAAACCCATGGAGGAATGGCTCGGCGCGAACGTTGGGAAGAGCCGTTGTTGTTCTGTTTGTGGAGAATCCGAGTGCCGCACACTGGAAGTCGGTGGAACTACTTTCGAGACTATACCCGCGGAGCTCTTTATAAGGGCAGCTCTAGTCGCCGCCTCTACGTTATTTGGTACCACGAAGGACGACCCAGGGCGATAAACTCTGCCAATCGGAAGGTAGTTTGGAAAGCGTCAGCGGATTCAACCCTTGACGCACACTACCGGAACGAGCCGCGCGACGCGACGCGCCAAGCCCGCTTGCTCGGCGGCCTCAGCGACGGCGTTCACATCTTTGTAGGCCCCCGGCGCCTCCTCGGCAACGCCGCGATAGGAACGCGTGCGTATCAGAATGCCCTTTTCGCCCAACTCTTCAATCAGCTTGCGTCCTTGCCAGAGCTTCGTCGCTTGTGTCCTGCTCATAGACCTGCCAGCCCCGTGGCAGGCTGACGAGAAGGACAGTTCCTCGCTATGGTTGGTGCCAATTAAAATGTAGGACTCCGTCCCCATCGTTCCGCCAATCAGGACCGGCTGCCCCGCCCCTTGTAGCGAGGACGGTAGTTCCGGATGACCCGGGCCGAAGCTGCGGGTTGCCCCTTTGCGATGAACGAACAGCTCCCGGCTTTCACCATCGATAACGTGCCGCTCAATCTTGCAAGTGTTGTGCGATACGTCATACAACAACGCGAGTCGCGCACTTGGAATGACTTCGACGAAGGCGCCACGAACGAGATGCGTGATAATTTGCCGGTTCGCCAAAGCGCAATTCGTGGCGGCGCGCATTGCGCCGAGATACCGCTGGCCAAGCTCAGAGCGGATGGGAGCACAGGCAAGTTCGCGGTCCGGAATTGGCCCGAAGCCCTCGCTCACCATCGTTTTCAGGTAGTCTGTCCCGACCTGATGGCCGAGGCCTCTGGAGCCGCAATGGATGCTTACGACAACGTCGTCCTGCTGCAGCCCCAACATAGCAGCGATCGAAGAATCAAAGATCTCTGCGACTCGTTGTATTTCCAGGTAGTGGTTGCCCGATCCGAGCGTTCCCATCTCGTGAGCTTGTCGCTTTTTCGCTTGTTGCGAAACGAATTCAGGCCGCGCGTCAGATGCACTTCCGCCTTCTTCAATGCGCTCAAGATCTTGAGGAGTCCCGTACCCCTGAGCCACAGCCCATTGCGCGCCACCGCGCAGCATCTCGTCTATCTCGTTGCCCTCGAACTCTATCGCCCCGGTGCTGCCGACCCCAGCAGGAATTCTCCTGAACAGAGCGTCGGCAAGAGTGGCTTTGTGTGGTTCCAGTTTGTCGACCGTGATCCCTGTGTGCAGCGCGCGGACTCCACAGGAAATGTCAAAGCCAACCCCGCCGGCCGAGATGACTCCTCCCTCTTCGGGATCGAAGGCGGCGACCCCGCCAATAGGAAAACCATAGCCCCAGTGAGCATCGGGCATCGCGTACGCCGCTCGTTGGATTCCGGGCAACGTGGCAACGTTGGTTAGCTGCTCGCGAACCTTTTCATCCATATCGCGGACTAACGGTTCGCCCGCATAGATAATGGCCGGTACGCGCATCTGCCCGGTGGGCTCGATGTGCCACTCAAATTCGGAACGACGCGTTAGCGCCTGTGGATTCATACGCGCTCCCCTGGCAGTCTCAGACGTCGATTACGCACTGTGCGACCCATTGGCCCTGCTCATCACGTTCCACTCTAAGTGCGGTGACCGTGGCCCCCTTTGCTTCAACCACAATCTGATGGCGTTCGGGGTCCGCCTTCTCCCCAACAAGCGTGCCGATCAGCGAGCATCCTGAGGTAAGAACACGAAACTTCCTGAATAACATCGTGCGCACGTCCATTTCGTAGACGACCGCGTTGAGCCAACTCACCAGCAGCAGCTCGAGATCCGGCGCGTCACAGTGCACTTCAACCATCTCGTTTGGCGCAATATACGAAGGGTCGGCCACAACAGCTGTCAGGGCAAGCGCGGCTTGCTCAAACGCTTCTTCGATAGACTCTCCGAATCCACGCACCCCGATATCCGAACCATGTGAAAAGTGTTCCCATCGGGCCATACTCTCAAGGGATAACACGCGATGTCCTCCGCCACCACTCCGCACGAATCGCAGCAACCACGGATTGATCTAAGCAAACGCTGAGTACTCTTTCTTCTCAAACTCCCGCAGCCAAGCTCCCATTCCACCGACTTCCTGCAGCCTTCGCCCGGCTTCCGCGGACACAACTTCTAGCGACGCGTTGTTGCGTCGCACTAGGTCTGGGAATACATCGCGAAGCGCTACGCTCTTCCGCTCCTTGCCGCAGGATGGGCACACAGGGTCTGAAGTGCGGTCCGCCCATGAGCAATTCACGCACTGTTGCAAGCTTCCGTTCAATGACTTCATCACAACAACACTTCGGATCTTCCCTTGTTGGAGCTGGACTAAAGTTGCGTCGACTCCTACCAGTGCATTCCGCCTGTCAGCCAGCAGAGCGTCGACCGAGGCCATTTCGTGCTTTCGCTCATGGTCGACGACAACCGGTTCGATGCGATCAAGCAGTTCAGTTTGAGATACCCAACCGAGGGCTTCCTCGATCAACACTATGTTTTGCGCGAGACTTGACGGGATTTGTTTCTTAATGGCCTTCACCATTTGGGCCAACCCAACCAAGAACACCGATTCTAACTGCTCTGAGGCACACCAGCGCTCGATGCGCTCAGCGATCTGCTGGTGGTAGTGCGCGTACTCTGCAGCGCGGTGGCGCTCAAAGACATCCCGATTCGTCCCGCGAGAGAGACGCACTCCAAGACGTGCTACCGGACCCATTTCTTTCCTTTTTGAAGGCTCCAGGCGGAACTCCTTTTCCTGCAATTCAAGAACTTCGCCCAGCCAGTAGAGGAAAAATCGAACGCGCTTGCGGCCAGTCACCACGATACCGTACGGTTTATGTTCCTCTAGAACCCACAACAACTGCGCTAGGACTGGTCTGCCCTAGTGGACCTCGTCTTCCACGGGCACCTGGAGCCGAAAGACTTCTTTGCGCTTGCCTCCGGCAAAGATCACAATCCCCTGGCATCGCGGAGGGTGATTTTGCAAATAGGCCTCAGTCTCGAGCAATTGTTTTCGGAAAGGTTCTTGGTCGTCTAGTGAGAGTGTTTGAGAGATCGTCTTGGCTTGAGACTCCAAACGAATTAGATAACCTGGCTTGAGCCCTCGGTTATCCTTCTTTGCTTGGTCGGTGTCCAAGTAAACGCTCAGAACCGGCCCTGCGAATGCAGGAAGTGACTTGATGACGCTGGGTTTCAACATGGGTACCTCCGCGCCATACGGACGTTTGCAATCATTTCGCCAGGGAAACAGCTGTCACTGAGGTTTCAGGGTACGGCTGAACACCTTTTCTCTATGTCACAACCTCGCAAGAAACTCCTTCCAAGGCGTCGCTGCGAGCGTCTCCGTTGTCGAATGACCGTAAGCGCGGATGATCATCACCGCTTTCTCGATTTGTTTTGGGTCATTTGTCTCCACGACATCAACGACATCGAACCGGCCGAGAGTGGCATAGCTGTGCCTCCACTCGAGTCCCCGGCATTCACCCTTGACTTTATTCGACACGGTTTCGGCCAATTTTTTAAAATCTTTTGGCTCTCTAAAAGCATCGGGGGAAAATCGGCTGAGGATCACGTAAGTCGCCATACGAGACCTCCTTTAGTTTTCATCCGAGGAGTTGCGGAAGGTAAGGTACTTCTCCAAACCATCGGACGACTTCATCTGCATTGGAAAAAACAATAAGCCACTCAAGCGTTCCGGGACCGATGGAGAAGGGGATAGGAGCTCCGGTCGTGCGAAGACGAGTCCACGGTGACCGACTTACTTCTGCGGCGCCGGGTTCCTTCATCGGCATGCTCCCTCAATCTGGAGGCAGGAATTTAAGGGCGGCGGCAGGCTACGAAATACCTCCGACCCGCTCGGGCCGGCGCGCCGAAACTCCCGGGCGTTTCGTCTTTGCTTCCTGCCTTGTCCGCCGCCTCACGTCGAAGGATGAAAAGGCCACGACTGGCCAGACCTTAGTTGTTGCTTCGCATCACATCGGAAGGCGACCAAGGGGAATTCCTGTGCTCTCGGATTTTTTCAATCCTTTGGGTCTTGGAAACTCTTTCCCATCGCCCTCTCCATCCTCCGATAGTAGCTTTTTAGCAAGCGGCCCCCGCAAAAAGCTGTGACGCATGTCACTGCCCTTAATGACAACCGTTACGGGGCCGGCCGTAGCACTGGGTGGTGAGCTCCAACAGCGAACACAACTAACTTCTTGAGCTTAGCTGCAGCCATGAAGTATCTCCGACTCCAGCGCTTCAGAGACAGCCAGAGTTCCGTGCACTGGGTGCCAAACGCAGATGGACGCTTCGTATTACTGCAGAAGACCGCGAGCCACCTCTCAAGCAGCGCGACAACTCAAGACGCGGTTGTAACAGGTACCGACCCTAGCTACTTCGGCACGAAGCCTTTCATCCGCTATTTCCGATGAGCTGAAATTCCGAAACATAATTTGCAGTGGGGACCCCTTGAAGGTTTCCCTTCATCCACTGCTCTTCCGCTCCAAAAGGATTGATTGATTCATTGGACGAATTTCCCTCCTGTCACCCCGCGGTCTGCCAAGAATGGCCATTGGGCGTTCTCGCCACACGCCGTCTTCCTCATACTTGAGAGTGTAGATGTAGAGAAGCATCCATCCGGATTGGAGAAGCCTGTTCACTTTTTCCCTGCCGCGCGCCTCGAGATTGTGCCCTGTGAGCTCGGCGATATTCAGCTCCCAAAGCGGCACAACGGGAAGCGTATTGATTGCGAGGAGCTTTCCTTCCTCCTGGACATGGTGTTTTCGGCTTGTCATGTTTCTTCCCGTGCCGCGCTCCGGCTTGCCCTTCTAAAAAAGACCGCTACGGGGCGCCGTGCGAAATCGGGGCGTGACCAGGGTTTGCGGCGTTTATAGGAATTCGCCAATTCCAGAAAGATGCCGACGTCGCGGTCGAGATCGGATTGCGTTCCGTCAAAATAGAAGTTGCGGATGGGAATTCCGGCATTGTCACGACTCACGCGAGGGTAGATGGCTTCGCAAACAACGCCGTTCATGCAGGTGAACGGACTGATGTCGATGACGCCATCGGCACCCTTCCGGGCGAAGTAGACGGCTTTGCCAGCGTTCACGACCATTTCGCCGTTTGCGCCCAGAGGAGGCAGATAGGGTTCTGCAAGAGAGAGGACTTCGCCCATTTCGGCCGGCTCTTCATAGCCGCGAAAATCTTCTCGAAAGAGAGCCGCCAACTCGTGTTCATCCTTGTGCTGGAGGTGCGTCCGGACATGGGCCGTCAAGGCTTCTAGAGAGAGACTCCTTCCACGGAGGTGCAGCGTGCGGAATTGATCGTCGTTGACGTACCAGATCCACTCCCCAACGTCGTTGAGCCACACCTCGGCGCCAAATTCTTCAAGCTTGCGAATGAGTTCCTGGTTGCTGAAAGTATTGAGGCGGCAGAAAATTTCTCCCACGACGCCAATGAGCGGGCGATCCGGATCTCGTTTTGTTTCGAGCGCGCGAAACTTGTTGCGGACATTGCACAGGCAGGCCTGAATCGCTCTCATCTGCTGCGAGCCCGAACGATAAGGAACCTCGAGGGTCTTGGAGAGATGAGCCAGGCTTTCCTCGTAGAGTTGATCGGCAGAGCCACGAACGCATTCGTAAGGGCGGGTCTTCAGGAGCAGTTTCGTCAGGATGTCGGAAGAAACAATGGCGCGCCATGCGCCGCGCACATATAAGGAAGAGGCCTCACCAAAGTTGCTGTAGCCCGTTTCGCAGGCGGGAGCAAGAAGCGTCACGTCCGGGTAACCCTGCGAGGCGAGCATGGATTTGATATACGGAACATACTGGCCGAAGCGGCACGGCCCCTGGCCGGTGACCATGAAGAAAGCCACTTTGGTTTGATCGCTGCCTGGCTTCTGCAAGATTTTCAGGAAATCGCCCACGGTTAGCCGCAGCGGAAAGCACTCTTCGCCACTGGTGTGCCGCCCACCCAGCTGAAGTGTTTCCTGATCGGCAGGAGGTATCACTTCCGCATCGATGCCGATCGAGCGGAGCACAGCGGCCAATGTGCTTGCGACTCCCGTAGCCATTCGCGGGACCCAGGTCTTCTTTCCGTTGAGCGGATGCGCGAGCGGCACCCGCCGCGCATTCTTTACGCTGTGGAGGAACATCGGAGCAATCCTTTGCTGTCGAGATAGGCCTCGCAGCGAGTCAGATAGCCTGCGTCATTGCCGTGTCCGTCAAACTGAAGAACGAGGAAAGGCTCAACGGCGACCTCGCGGAGGAAGAATTTGACGAAGGAGTCCGGGCCGCATTTGAAATTCGTGATGTAAATGGTGTGGAAGTTCGATCGCTCCCGGGCAAAACGTCCGGCGGAGAGGATGCGGCGGCCCGAATTCCAGAACATGTTCGGATGGAGGTCGTCCACCGGTCTATCGTCGAGAGGGAGAAAATCCAGTGGCAGAACATTGACGCCGTAAAGCTCGCGCAATTTGCGCGGAACGTCACAGTTAGCACTGCGGTCGTAAATGTTGTAGGGACGCCCTACCAAGAGCACCGCGGGTTGGTGAGTTTCGTCCAAAATAGCGCAAGCCTTTCGCCCTTCTTCGAGCAATCTCGCCTTGAATTCGGCCTGAGCCGCATAAGCTGAGTTTACAGCTCGATTGCTTTGCTTTCTCTCAACCCCCAGGAGTTTGAAGTAACCAGAAAGCTGCTTTTGGACTTGTTTGCGCCCCAGCCGGAAGTAAACGGTGGGCGCCAAGAACCGCACTGCGTCTTCGGACAAGTCGGGAGCAGAACGAACGACGAACGGTAGCGTTTGATTCCACGGACAAAGGCTTGAAGCAACCGGAGACTCGGGAGCCTGCATGTCCATGACATTCGGAAGAAAGACATAATCCACGGGCTTGTGATTTGGGCTCTCCTTGAGCAGTGCCTCCACATGGCCGTGCGCAATCTGAACGGGAAAGCAGGGCTCGGCAACGCTGAGTTCGACGCCGCGTGTGGCAATTAAAGAGTTGGTGGGACCGGAAAGTTCGACCTGAAATCCGAGGTCTTCGAGATAGCGGCGCCAGAAGGGGAAGTGATCGAAGTAGTACATGGCCCGTGGAATGCCAATGCGGGTCTTCCCGGAAAGGCAATCCGAATCAGACTCGAGGTAGTCTCCGCGAAGCGCGGAATCGCGGAACGCCAGAAGATCTTCGATGACAGGCTTGCGCTCGGTGCGAGCGCGCTTGCGAAATTTGTCGGAGCATTTGTCGCCCCAATAGGTCTTGTGACCCTCGATGGTAATTTCCTTGATGTCACAGGAATTGCAGCAGGCCTTGCAGACAAACTCGCGGGTTTCCAAGCGTGTATGGTCGAGATCGAAACCACGGAAGAAGGAGCCGGGCGCGCCCGCGCGGCACGGTTCGGCATTACCGTTCGGGCGGACTTGCTCCTTTATTCGCGCTTTGGCGCGAGCCCTCTCTCGCGCGATGAGTGCCATCCCGATTGCGCCAATGACGCCGTTGTGAGGTGGAACGATAATCCGTTTGCCGAGAATCTGGGAGAATGCCGCTGCAACTGCATCGTTGTAAGCAGTGCCGCCCTGAAAATAAATCACGTTGCCGATTTTTCGGCCACGGACGACACGATTGAGGTAGTTGAGCGCAACGGAGTAGGCAAGACCCGCGGCGAGATCTTCAACGCGGGCCCCGCGCTGCATGGAAGCGGTGACGTCGCGCTCCATGAAGACCGTGCAGCGTTCTCCGAGACGGGCGGGAGATTGCGATGAAAGGGCCATTCGGGCGAATTCGTCTTTGATCTGAATCCCTAAGCGCTCGGCTTGTTCTTCGAGAAAGGAGCCGGTGCCGGCGGCGCAGGCCTCGTTCATTGCGAAATCCACTACAATTCCTCGGTCGATGGAGATGAACTTGGCGTCCTGGCCGCCGATTTCGAAGATTGTGTCTACGCCAGCGGCTTCTGTAGAGCCGTCAGCCTCGCCGAGTGCAGTGGCCGTGCGCTTCTTCACTAATTTGTCGTGCACGTAGAGCGCACCGGTCTTGTGGGCGGTGATTTCGTCGTTTACGGTGTCTGCGCCCACCAGTTCTCCAATTAGCTCCCGGCCGGAGCCTGTGGTTCCGACACCGCGAACTTCGATGCGGGAACCAAAGAGGCCCTCGATTTCCCGAAGCCCATTGCTTACAACTTCGATGGGACGGCCAACGGTGCTTAGGTAAATCTCGTGGAGTAAGCGCCCGTCTTCGTCGAGAAGAACGAGATTAGTGCTGACGGAACCAATGTCAATTCCAAGGTAAACCGGAATCTTCGCTTGATCCTCGGGAATTGCTTCCGTGCAAGAAGCGTCCGGGTGGTTCCGGAGATGCAGCACGTTTTTCAGAGAAAGGGGGTCGTAGGTGCTCTGGGGAGCTACGGCAGCGCCACGGTCTTGCCAGATGGTCAGGCGGGGCGAGGCGGAGTTGTGATCCTGGCTTTCCAAGAGGGCACATCCGATAGCGCCCAGCCAACCATAGACCTGGGGTACAACGATTGAGCCGGGCTGCAGACGAAATGCGTCAAGAAGGGCTTGCACAACGCCGGAGTTCTGGGAAACCGCGCCAATCAGAGCCACAGGAGCGACAACGGGCTTGCCGCGGACGATATTGCTTTTGAAGTTTCGCGCGATGGCTTCGCACAATCCTTTGAGGACTTCGTCGGTCCCATAGCCCTTTTGTTGGGCATGAATCATGTCGGACTTTGCGAAAACCGAACATCTTCCCGCGATTCGCGCAGCGCGCCGCGCGCCAGCAACCACCTGTCCTATGTCTTGTACCCTGTATTTCAAGCGCGATGCTTGCTGGTCGAGAAATGATCCGGTGCCGGCGGCACACTCGCCATTGGTTGAATAGTCGCAAATGCCTGCTGGGGTGACATGCCCGCGCGAGTCATTCGCTGAGGAGTCGTACTTCCGGTCGCTCAGGAGCAGGTATTTCGAGCTCTCTCCGCCGATCTCAAACACCGTACGCACGTCAGGGAAAAGAGTGCCGACAGCACAGGCTATTGCTCTGAACTCATTTTCTCTGCGCGCGGCCAAGGCTTCGCCGATTAAGCGACAGCCTGAACCTGTCACACGAATGCTTGTAATTGAATTACGAGGAACAAACTCACTGAACTCAGTTAGGAGACGGTCTACGCTTTGGACGGGATTTCCCAACGTGCGGCAATACTCGGAGACGACGATTGGTACAGATAGACAAGCGGCCTCTCCAGAGACGGTTTGAAAACTCTTGCTTCCCTCAAGGAGCTCGCGGAAGTTATGCGACCCTCCGGCGACAGAAACCGCAGCGAGTTTGACGCTCACACTGCCTACATCGATCCCTACGACCACGCCCATCATCCACCCCTCCACAAGGTGGCACCTTCAGCTTTCTCACGTGCTTCCGTAGGTCCCTCAAATCGCACACAGCGCGTAGCCACAAGACTGGCAGGCAACACAAGCAGAGGCTTCCGCCATCGTTCCGCCGCATTCCGGACACTGCTGAACGCCTAACGGGGCGATCTCCTCCACTTCCCCCGCGTGCAAAACCTGCTCACCTTTGCAGCCGTCCCGAAAGACCGTGACCCCCTTGCAGCCCAGTTCGTGAGCTAGCAAGAACACTCTTTTGATATCCTCGCGAGTGGCTGAGCGCCGAAGATTCACCGTCTTGCTTACGGCATTCTCCACGTGTCGCTGAAAAACCGCCTGCATCCGCACGTGCCATTCGGGTGCAATGTCATGCGCGGTTACAAAAACACGTCGAATGCATTCGGGAATTTCTCCTACATTCCGGGCACTCCCGCTGCGCGAGACAGAACGCCGAACGCTCTCACTCAAGTAGGGCGCGGCCTTGGCCTCGAACAAAGGGTGAAGATGAAACGTTCTTGGCTGGCCAAGGACGTTGCGCACGTATGAGAGAGCAAAGATTGGTTCGATACCACTGGAGCATCCGGCAATGAGACTAATCGTGCCCGTTGGCGCGATCGTGGTGACCGTAGCGTTGCGCCGCTGGATGCCTTGTGCGGCGAAGATACTATGCGGATAGTTCGGGAACACCCCGCGCAATTCAGCTAGGTGGCATGATTCAGCGTTTGCTTCTGAAGCGATATGCGCGATCAACTCATCCGCGGCAGCCAGCGCTTCCGTTGAATCGTACGGCAGCCCCATTTGGAAAAGCAGGTCGGCGAATCCCATAATGCCGAGACCGATCTTGCGGTTCGCCAAGGTCTGTTCTTCGATCTCCCGAAGCAAATAATGGTTAGCATCAACCACGTCGTCCAGAAACCGCACGGCAAGACGAACCACAGATCGGAGCCGCCCGAAATCAATTTGCGAATCCCTTACAAAATTCGCGACATTGATCGACCCCAGGTTACAGGACTCGTACGGGGACAACGGTTGCTCGCCGCAAGGATTGGTTGCTTCAATCTGACCCGACTCAGGCGTGGGATTATGCCGGTTGATGGCATCAAGAAACACCAAGCCAGGGTCGCCGGTCTTCCAGGCATAATCCACGATCGTGTCAAAGACAAGGCGAGCATTCAAGCGCCCTACTTGCTGGCCGTTTCGAGGATTAATCAGTGGATACTCCGCGCTGCGCCGGACGCAATCCATAAAGCCGTCCGTGACAGCGACAGAAATATTGAATGTGGATAGATTCTCGGCTTCCCTTTTGGTCCAGATGAACTCCAGCAGATCGGGGTGATCGAAACGCAGGATACCCATGTTAGCGCCCCGTCGCGCGCCCCCGGAACGAGTCGTCTGACAAGCATAGTCATAAAGCTTCATGAACGAGACCGGACCACTCGACTCCCCCCGCGAGGAGCCAATGGGGTCACCGCGGGGCCGAAGCCTGGAGAAGGAGAACCCGGTTCCGCCACCGGTTTTCTGGATCAAGGCCATCACTCGGAGTCCATCAAAGATAGAATCCATGGAGTCTTCGATCGGGACAACAAAGCATGCGGAGAGCTGCGCACCTGGGAGACCGGCATTTACCAGCGTTGGCGAATTGGGAAGAAAATCAAGGTCTCGCATCATCCGGCAAAATGCGTCAGAAGTCTCGTGCACCCGGCTTGACGGAACGCCTCTCCGTTCTGCACCTGCAACATGCCAAGCCACTCGCGAAAACATCTCCTGTAGCGTCTCAAGAGGGTTCCCGGAAGAATCCGTCAACAAGATTCTCTTCTCCAACACGTCTCGAGCGATATCTGTGGCTAAATTGTCCTGCTCGACTTCCATTAAACCGGCCTTATCGGCGTTTTCCGACTCAAGCGGCGCCTCTGGCTAACACGGTTTGCGGCACTCGACGTTGGTCGATAGCTCGGTAAGTTCTCACGACCTCATCCGTAGAGAGCTCGGGCCGTTTGCCGATCCCCGGTGCCTCCGCTCGTAGGAGTAAGTCATCCATGGAAATTACACCTGCGAGCGTTCCGTTTTCTCCAATTGCCGGCAGGCGGCGCACGCCACCCTCTTGCATCCGCTGCAAGGCGATATGAACATCATCATCCGGCGAACATGCGAACAGCCTGTCGGACATCACTTCGCGAACCGTGACTTCCCCGGGAAGACGATTGCGCGTTCCGAGAGCGATGCAAATGTCCCGATCGGTGACTACCCCGACGATCTTGCCGTCTGCTCCCATGACGGGAAGAAATCCGCAGTTTCCGGTCCACATGAGTTCCGTCGCGGATCCGAGATTCGAATCGAGTTGGCAATAATACGGTGTCCCCATCATTGCGTCTTTTACTTTCATTGAATTTCTCCTTCTTTTTTCCTTTTGGCCTCATTTTGGCCCCGAATCACCTCGACCGAACAATGGGCATGAAATGCCACGTGCTCCGACACGCTCCCCATCGTCAAGCGGTCAAAACCGCGCCGTCCGTGAGAACCAAGAACAATCATCTGCGCGCCCCATCTTTGAGCTTCTTTCACGATTACTCTTTCAGGGCTGTTCAATGGAAAGGGCGTTTCCGAACTCACCTTCGCATCCAGGTTGGCCAATATCCTCACACCTGCGTCAACGAACTCCTCTGCAGCCTTGAGCGCGGAAGTATTGAGCTTCTCGATCTCGGTCGACTCGAAGTATGGAAATACCGTAGCTGGCACAAAAGACTCGGGGACGGAGATCACTTTTACCTCACTGTTTTTCGGCCAAGGACGATTTGCCACAGACCGTAAGGCTCTGCCTGAGTATTCCGACCCGTCGGTCGCGATAAGAATTTTCATCCCCTCTGTGGACAGGGCTTTCCCCTCGTTCGGCAGCGGCCGCACGATTTCGACGGAGCATGTTGCCCGCCGGAGAACAGATTGTGCGGTGCTGCCGAGAAGCAACCGAGTCACCAGGTTGAGAGCGTTTGAACCTACCATCACCAAGTCCGCTTTCCAGGAGGCAGCGCTGTCGCCGATTGCACGCCGCGGATGTCCCAAAACGACATCCGTCTCGGTCTCCCAGCCGGCGTCAGACAGGCTCTTGGTCAGGTTCTTGAGCACGGAATGGGCAGCATCTTTAGCTCTTTGCAGCGAGATCGGCGCTTTGACGAAGCGAAAGGGATCTAAAACATGGAGCAAGAAAAACGTCGAACCGGAGGGCCAAGGACGGAGCGCCGCTTCGTGGATAATCGCGGCGCAGGGCGGTGTTGCGTCCAGCGCAATTAGGATTCTCATGCTTTTGCCTTCTTCCGGAACCCCGTCCAATTCTCGTTACAGCCAGACGCCGCATGATGTGACCTCAAGCACCGTTTGGCGTGATCCTACGCACAGCCATCGATAGTGCAACTGCTAAAAAATCGTCAGCAGAGAGACACATTCATGAAGATTCTGCTGGCAACCGATGGTTCGACATTTTCAGAAGCGGCAACGCAGTTTGTCGCCTCACAGTTTCGCGCAGAAGGAGCGGAAGTACGGGTTTTGCAGGTCGTAGAACCTCTCGTATTCTCCACTCCTCCTCAAATGGCACCAGGCTACGCCCCGGAAATGGCAGAGAGACTCCAGGGGTCGGTTGAAGCAAGCCAAAGAGGTGGTCGCACGCACCGCGGAAAGTGTGCGAAGAGCAGGGTTCAAGACAGATTCGCTTGTCGCAGAGAAAGAGATTCGAACTGGAATTCTTGACACTGCCGGCGACTGGCGCGCAGATTTGATCGTCCTCGGATCCCACGGGGAAAAGGGCTTGCGGAAATTCCTCTTGGGGAGCGTCGCTGAGTTTGTAGCGCGCCATGCGCACTGCTCCGTCCTGGTTGTGCGGGCAGCGCGAGACCGCTGAAGTGATTTCATCCTCTCTGCGCGCAGGAATTTTGCGAGCTCTTGGGCAAAGATGCCGATGGCTCCCACACTCAGCAAAAGTCAAAGGTTCAAGGAAGGTCTTCTCTTTACGTCTCTTGCGGGCGGGTTTTCCGGAATCGATAAATGGCTATTGCGCAAGATCTACGAATCAGTGGGTCGTCCGCCAATCCGGCTCCTGCTCGGAAACGGTGCCGAAGTCGCGTCTATGGATTCCTTGCCCGTCGCGAGAATAGTGATCCACGACCGCAGAACGCTCCTCGGTTTAATTCCCGATCCGGACGTCGGCTTTGGAGACGCTTACAGCGAGGGACGCATAACGGTAGAGGGAGATCTGGTTGCCGCGCTCGAGGCCATCTACCGATCCATGTCAGCAATTAATTCTCAAAGCTGGTACAGCAGAATCGCTTCGCAGTGCATGAGTTATGCACAGAGAAACTCCTTACGCGGCGCCCGCAACAACATTCACCGGCACTACGATTTGAACACCAATTTCTTTCGTCTCTGGCTCGACCCTCAACTTGTCTACTCCTGCGCTTATTTTCCTACTGCTTCAACGTCTCTCGAAGAAGCGCAAGTGGCGAAGATGGATTACATCTGCCGGAAGCTGAACCTCCAGCCCGGCGAACGTGTTGTGGATGTAGGGTCAGGGTGGGGCGCGCTTGCTCTGCACATGGCCTCGCGCTACGGCGTCACAGTTCGAGGATTCAGCATTTCCCATGAACAGATTCTCTGGGCCCGCCGCCGCGCAAAGGAACTGGGATTGGAGGACCGCGTAGAGTTCATCGAAGACGATTACCGGAACATCTCAGTCAAGTGTGATGCGCTTGTATCCGTAGGAATGCTCGAACACGTTGGACCCGAGCACTACGAAGAGATGGGGAATGTCATTCATCGCGTACTCGACCATACCGGACGCGGCTTGCTCCAGTCTATCGGGCGCAATCGCGCGCATCCTTTCAGCAATTGGACCAGGAAACGCATATTCCCTGGCGCCTATGCGCCCACGCTGCGTCAAATGATGGACATCTTTGAGCCATGGGAATTTTCAATCTTAGATGTTGAGAACCTCCGGCCCCACTATGCCCGTACCTTGGAGCACTGGCTGGCGCGATTTGAAGGCTCCAAGAACGACGTAACTGCAATGTTTGGCCCTGAATTTGCGAGAACCTGGCGGCTCTATCTGGCCGGAGCCATTGCTGGATTCCGGGCAAGCACGTTGCAAGCATTTCAAATTGTTTTCTCCCGACTGGCCTGTCAGCGGATTCCATCGACACGAGCCCGTCTCTACCGAGAGAGGCAGCTCGAAGCGCAGAGCGTGAGCGACGCCGACGATTCTGCTTGGGCAAGCCTTGGGCTTGCAGGACATTGAGTATGCCGCGCGCTTCTGGTTTTCGAATTGGCAAGGTATCGGGCATCCCGATCTATCTTCATCCGAGTTGGTTTGTCATTTTTGCTCTGATCACGTTCTCATTGGCCACGCAATTCACTCAGCAGCATCCGGGCTGGTCTCACCTACAGCATTGGAGCCTGGGAACCCTGACGAGCCTTCTGTTTTTCGGCTCGGTTGTGTTTCACGAATTGAGTCACAGCGTCGTAGCTATTCGTTATCGCATCTCTGTGGTCTCGATCACTCTCTTCGTATTCGGTGGTGTTGCACGCATAGAACGCGACCCGGACAGCGCCAGACAGGAATTCAACATTGCCATCGCTGGCCCCCTTTCGAGCTACTTCCTGTCCGGGGTGTTCTGGCTTCTCTGGCGGCTCTTTCCTCAGCGTGAAATGCTAGGGGCGCTCACTTTCTGGCTCGCCTGGGTCAATTTTGGCCTTGCAACTTTCAATCTCGTTCCAGGGTTCCCGCTCGATGGCGGCCGAATCTTTCGCGCCCTCGTCTGGGGTGTTACAGGTAGTCGTGAGCGAGCAACACTCTTTGCTGCTCGCAGCGGCCAGTTTATCGCCTACGCGATGATTGTCTTCGGCTCCTGGCGCGCCCTTACTGGGAATCTTATCGGTGGCTTGTGGATTGCTTTCATCGGTTGGTTCCTGCTCACCGCCGCACAGGAGAGCGTGGTCCAGGCAGCCGTCCGCACAGCGCTTGCGGGTCTACGCGCTTCTGACGTGATGAGCCACGAAATCCCCATGGTAGCCAGGGACGTTTCGCTTGAAGAATACGGCCAGCAGGTTTTGCGCACGGGCCGACGATGCCATCTCGTTGTGTCTGACGAGCAGCTTGTTGGGCTGATGAACGTTCATGCACTCAACAGCGTACCCCGTCAGGAGTGGCCCTTTACATCCGTGCAGGCCGCCATGATACCGCGCGAGAAGATTTTGTGGGCCGCGCCCGATCAACCGCTATTACCGTTGCTCGAACGAATGCTGGCGGCTGACGTCAATCAAGTGCCGGTAATGAGCGAACCCCCCGGTGATTCTTCTCGTTCGCGAGTTTTAGGCATGGTGACGCGTGACTCTATCCTGCGGGTAATCCAGACTCACATTGAATTCCGCATGCCTGCTGCCGCCTAAGCAGCTTGCATATCCCGGACCAACCATCCTGTTTCCAACTGATGCCCCACAGGATCGAGCAACACCGACAAGTACAGCGGCAACCTGCTGCAATCCTTCAAGAGATCAGATGCGGTCGATAAATCACCTGTGCGAGAGTCCTGCC
>Ga0306921_10000869_pt1 | contig 28431 bp, 29 predicted proteins | sample sta12Cox44000080_FD_203760 | JGI IMG/M metagenome (GOLD analysis project Ga0306921, IMG submission 203760) | Lab enrichment of tropical soil microbial communities from Luquillo Experimental Forest, Puerto Rico - statoxic.12C.oxic.44.000.080 (v2)... | ecosystem: Environmental > Terrestrial >... | reverse complement strand
TGCAAATGGCATCGTGCCCGTCGGTAATTCCATGAATGACTTGCTGAGTCAAAATTGCCACACTTTCGCTCTTTGCGAAGAGTGTGGCCGCAGTCATTGGAATCGTGGCGACTTACCTCACACATGAGTAACCCCAGCCTTCCAGTGACGTTTCACGTTTGCACCGCCGAACCTTGCATTACCGTAAAGCACTTGCTGTTCCAGTACCGCCGCCCAGGTGAGCAGCAGTGCTCGAACGTTGACACGGGCAAATTGCAGACTGCGTTCGCAAACCGACCCGACGAGATATGAGAACAACACCAGCACAAACAGAACTAAGAGCGCGAGAGCGAAAACTATTTCTGCCGCCATTAGTTGGCGCACGAATCCAAACTGCAGGAGCAATAGCCCTGCGACTACAGCCGCAAACAGTGCCCATCGTTTCATGATGTTCTCTCCACTCCCAGTTGCTTGAAGCACGAGCGAGCCCAAAGCGCCGGTTTCTAAGTTCTTGAGAACTAACGACAAGCGGAGAGCCAATCGCGGGCCGTAAGCCAATCGATCGACTTTTGTCAATTTACCGGCAGCACGAAAGAAAATTGCGGACAACAACGGCAGATCGAGAGACGACAAAGAGGTCCACTCAAGCCGGTTTGTCGCGAGGTTTGCTACCCGCCAGCATTTTGCGAAAAAGGTCGAAATGTTGGCACCAACTCCCGAACTCTAGCGAGGAGCTTTTTCATGATCATTCTTTTTCTTGCCTGCCAATACGTTTTGTCATCTGTTATGGTTTTGACAGCCCACGGTGTATTGCATTCGCTCGAGAGCAAACCGTGGTCCGAGAAATCATCGGGACTTCTCAAAGCTGTGTCTACAATCCTCTTCCACTGCCGTGGCGTACCTTCCTGCGGAGAATGGCGACGCCAAACTGCTCATCGACGAGGATTCCTCTTTTGGCATACCCGAGCGGACGGCGAGCGAGAGCATGCTATCCTCACCGGCCTTCTCATAGTTGGAAGACCAACCGCTCCAAGCGTTCTAAGGCAGAGCTCTCAGAGCACCATGGAATGACGGCAGCTACCTGACCTATCCCGCGACAGTGTCTTAGAGGCACTGAATTTTCGAGCATGCCCAGAAGAACGTCAAACCAGCAGAACCATCGTCACTTGCCAAATTATTGGCATTCGAGGTTGGGCGAACGGCTACTGCCGACCGCTCCACGGGAAGCGTAAGTGGTTCTTGCTACAGGACATGCAGACTCTTGCCAAGGGGGATGCTGATTGGAAGTTTGGATGCCTAAAACAACGCGAGGCGTGGAGCGTTGGAGGCCTGGCAGGGAGACATGAGTGGGATGAGACCTCACGCCATCTTCCAGATTCAGGCACATGTTCTATTTCTATGAGCGAAACCATCACGCAGCTCGGCACTCTTCTTCTTCCGGCAATCCCGACGGCCGCGCTCTTTGCCGCCGTGTGGATTGGATACCGGCTCAATCTCCACAAGCTGCGACAGTCGAGCGGAGAGGCACGGAGGAGGCTAGCTGCCATCGAATCCACCCTCGGAAACTTGCAGTCAAAGGTCGCGGCCATCGACCGGGAGTCGATCGAGAAACGGGTCCGCGCCACTGTCGAAGCGGAAAAAGTCAAAATCGTAGAGGCCGCAGAGCGCGAGATTCTAGCCGGCGTTAGCGCGATTACTCCCGACTTCAGAGCCTATGCAACCGATATGGCTGTAGCGCTGGCAGCCAATGGCCTACGAGTGGATGGTTGGACCGACGAAGCGCTACTGCGTTCTATTATCGATCAACTTGGACTCAGGGGACGCAACTGAATGTCTCGGATGACTCGACCCTGCCCGCTCGGCCAGTTAAAAAGAAAACAATTCTTCCGGGCGCGCAGAGCGAGCCGCGATGAATTACTGTTGGTGAAGGCTTAGTAGAAATCACGGGCGAAAAAGGTGGCCGTCTTGACAGACATGGCCGTTGCGGCCGAAAGTATCGATGAAGCAAAGGCGGAAGAAGCACGTCAGCGCGCCGAAGCGCGCCTGCGTGAGAAGCCTTCTACAGAAGAAGTGGCTAGTGTCCACGCTTCCCTAGCCCGTTCTTTGGCGCAACTGCAGATCAAGCGTCGTCGCACTTAATCTTCTTCCCGTCTTGCCGGCGTCCCCTACAGGGTGTCGATTGGAGTCGTAGGGCAAAGAGAAAGGGTGGATCCACTATGGCAGCGACAACCACAGCTCCCGTGAAAACGGTTGAGCCTGAGCGTCTTCCACAACCACCTAAGGCGGGGTGGCGAAAACTTGTGATCCCGCTGTTGGTGGTGCTGCTCGCGGCCGCGATCTTAGCCACGATCATCTGGAACTGGAACTCCTGGGAGGGCGGGCGAATTGAGCAGACAACAGACGATGCGTACGTGCGCGGCGATCTAACACCGCTCAGCACAAAAGTTGCCGGCATTGTACGAGACGTGAAGGTTTCAGACTTCCAGCAGGTACGGAAGGGAGACCTGTTGGTTGAGCTGCAAGATGACGACTACCAGGCGCAAGTCGCTCAGGCGAGCGCGGCCGTCGAAGCCGGTCGAGCTGCGATCGAAAACAATCGCCGTCAGCGCGATCTGCAGGATACCAAGATTGAGCGCGCACTCGCCGGAATCGACCAGGCCAAGGCGGAGATCGCCGCGGCGGAAGCTGGCGAAAAGGCAACGCAAGCGGACGTAGTTCGCACGCGCGCTGAGCGGGCTCGGCAGGAAGCACTTCTGCAAACAAACTCAACCACGCAGCAGAAAGTTGAACAGGCGGTTGCCGACGAAGAGCGATTTGCTGCTCAATTTGCAAGTCGGGAAGCGGACCTCGAGCAGGCCAAAACCTTGCTGCGAAGCAACGAAGACGGCGTTGAAGCCGAGCGGCGCACAAAGGCAGTACTCGAGTCGCAGGAGGCACAGTTGGTTGCAGATCTCCATGCCAAGCAGGCGTCGCTTACCGTGGCGCAGGTCAACCTCGGCTACACAAAGGTCAGCGCACCCGCCGACGGTACCGTAGGCGAGCGCCAGGTACGGGCCGGACAACTCGTCTCTCCCGGAACACAAGTGATTTCCTTCGTTCCGCTCGTGAAGTGGGTCCAGGCCAATTATCGCGAGACGCAGCTCACCAATATGAAAGTTGGTGATCCGGCAGAAATTCGCATCGATGAGTATCCCGGTCACGTTGTGCGCGGCAGCGTCGTCGAAATTGCGCCCGCCAGCGGATCACAATTTGCGCTTCTGCCACCAGACAACGCCACCGGCAATTACACGAAAGTGGTGCAAAGGATTCCGGTAAAGATAGCGCTCGAAGATTCTAGCTTTGCGACGAGCTTACGACCCGGTCTTTCGGTGATTGCAACCGTGCGCACGAGGCACTGAACGGAGCTTAGAATGTCTGCTTCTGTTGCCGTACCTCAGCCGAGTCCGGCGCAACTCGCGCGGGCCATTGCGGGAGCCGTGCCCTACGACCTTTCGAAGAGCCCTCTGGTCGGAATCGTAGGTGTCATCCTCGGTGCGGGGATCGTGACGCTCGCGGGCCGACTACTTACTCTCGGGCTTGCTGATCTTAAAGGCCATGTCGGCATCGGTTTCGATGAAGGGGCATGGATCAGCACCTCCTTCAACGCTGCTCTGATATTCATCGGTCCAATGACCGTTTACCTCGGCGGCTTACTTGGCCCACGACGCGTTCTGCTATTCGGAGCTGGCACGTTTACTCTGCTTTCTGTTTTTCTTCCTTTTGTGCACGCCTACAGCCTGCTGATCGCCGCGCTTCTATTGGCGGGACTCACATCGGGCACTTTCTACCCCCTCACATTGACTTTCGCTCTGCGCAATATTCCCATTCGGTTTCTTCCCTTTACCATAGCGCTCTACGCAACCTCGGTCGATTTTTCGGTCAATGTGGCTCCGACGCTGTATGGCTGGTGCAGGGACCATCTCTCCTGGCACTGGATGTTCTGGACATCGGCGGTGATCACTCCTGTGATGATGGTGTGCATCTACTGGGGCATACCCGCGACTCCCGCAGCCAAAAGATCCGGCCCGGCCCCCAGTTTTGCAGGTTTCTTGTACGGGAGTGCAGGGTTGGCGATTCTATTTGCGGCTCTCGATCAAGGCGAAAGGCTCGACTGGTGGCGATCGGGAGTGTTTACCTCACTGATCGTCAGCGGTTCCTTCCTCCTATTGTGCGCGATCTTGCGGCGTCTTTTCGGCCCCAATCCCTTTGTGGCCATACCCTTTCTAGGCAAATGGAACACGTTACTGCTGGGCGCGACACTGTTTTTCTTTCGTTTCATTCTTTTGTCGACAATTGTTCTCATCCCTCAGGCGCTTGCAATTCATGGCTTCGAAGCGGACCAAATCGGCCCGGCCTTGATCTGGACGGCGCTCCCCCAATTGCCGGTCGCTCTCGCCATAGCGGCGCTCTTGAGGAGCAATGTGGACTCGCGCTTGATCATGGCCACGGGTTTTGCGATGGTAGCGCTGGCTTGCTGGATGAATGCGAACTTAACCAGCGCGTGGTCGGCGTCCAACTTTTATCGCACTGAGCTGCTTATGGGCGCCGGACAATCGTTCGCCTTCATTGGGCTCGTGTCCACCATCATCCTGCAAGGCCTGTTCTCGGGAGCCATGGCGAAACCGCAGTGGATTCTCACATTCTCCGCATTCTTTCATACCGTGCGGTTATTTGGTGGAAACGTTGGTGCCATATCGATGGGCCACTTTATCGCCCAGAGGGAGAAATTCCACTCGAACGTGCTAGGCCTTCATGTCGAGCAGGGAAACTGGATCACAGACGGAAGTATCCGACAACTGACGGCAGGGATCTTCGCCAAATCATCGGGTCTTGCTGAAGCGACAGGCCGCGCCGTCGGGATCATGAGCGGCCGTGTTCGCCTGCAAGCCTATACGTTAACTCTGACCGATGGATTCTATTTGATCGCTGGGGTTTGCATCGCGACGATGCTCCTCAATGCTTTCCTGCGCGGTTCACCACTCCAGTACGGCGACCTCGTCCTTTTTCAGCATCGGCCGGCTTCTCCTCAGGAGGCACAGTCATGAATCTTTCCGTGAAGGTTCTGGCCGTCACGCTGTTCGTTAGCAGTTTTGTGGCGGCCGTTCGAGGTCAAAGCGCGGAACGAGCTCCAAGGCATATCTCCCTCGAAGAGGCCGTACAGCTTGCCTTGAAGCATAACCACACGGTGCGCATCGCCGGTTATAAGGTTGAAGAAAAGCAGCACGCGAAAGCAGTTGCAAAAAGCGCTTACTTCCCGACTCTTAGTAATCAGACCCTCCTCTTTCATCTGACTGATACGCAGTTCATTCAAATTGGAGCGGGCAGCCTCGGCACCGTAACGGGCACTCCTATTCCAACGCAGTCGGTGACCCTCAACCAAGGGGGGCTGACCATCGTGACCAGCGGGACCGGGCTTGTCCAGCCGCTGACGCCGTTATTTACAAGGATCAAACCAGCGAATGACGCCGCTCGAGCGGAACTGAACGCTACCAGCGCGAGCGCTCAGGAGACAGAGAACGAAATTGCCCTGCGGGTCCATGAAATCTACTACCAGATTTTGATCGCGCAGCTGCACCACAACGCCACAGAGGCCAAAATCCAGGCCTCCCGCGACCTTGAGAGCGAGCGGGTGGAGCAGGTGAAGTACGGCAGCGCGCTGGACGAGCAGCTTATCGAGAGTCGCGCCCAATCACTCCAAGCAAAACAGGACCTGCTCACCACGGAGCTGCAACTGTCGGATCTAACGATGGAGCTCGACGACGCAATGGGCCTGCCTGTCACCACCCAGCTCGTGCTCGATCCAGCTGTTCGGAAAGGTCAGCAGACGTGTGAACGGGAGGAATGCGCCAAAATCGCCCTGGCATCGCACCCAGAAATCATTGCTGCGCGAGCGGAAGTGGAGAAAGCCTCGGCGGCCGTTCGCCTGGCAAAGGCAGACTACGTGCCCGATATCTCAGCCTTCGCTCGTTACAGCTATTCGGACCATGTCCCGTTTCTTGCCCGTAACTTTGGGAGTTTTGGAGTTCAGCTTAGTTACGACCTATTCGACGGTGGACGCCGACGAGCAGCGGTGAGTGAGAGTAACGCACAACTCGCCGAAGCGCGCGAGAACCTAGCCCGGGTGACAGAGGAAGTAGAACTCAAGGTCGAGACTGCTGCCAACAGGCTGGAACGCACAAAAGAAATGGTGAACGTCTCTGAACAAATAATGGCCCTGCGCACGGAGTCGAGCCGGGTGACGGCACAGGAGCTCCAGAGGGGTGCAGCGCTCAAGTCGCAGGCCGACACGGCTATCGCCCAGGAGTTCGATGCGAAGACCCTGCTTCTGCAGTCGCAGCTTGATTACGCTCAGGCGGGCGACGAAATGACCCAGGCGATAGGAAAAACACCGGAATGATCCCGATGATCCGAAAAATTCTGTTTCCTGTCGACTTCTCGCCAGCCTGTGCTGCCATGGCTCGTTATGTGAAGAGGGCCGCCACGCTCTTCGACGCGAGGGTGACACTGGTTCACGTCTGTGATCTTGCCAGTCACAACGGATTTGAACTCTATGTGCGACCGGCTCCCGAGATCGCGGAGGAGCATCGAAACCTGGCCCTCGAGAGACTCCATGCGTTTCTCGAAAATGATTTTCCCGTCGCTGAATATCCAAGGACTGTGTTGGCGGGCGATGTGGCTAGTGAAATTGCCCACTTGGCGAACGCCGGTGCGTTTGATCTGATCGTTATGCCCACGCACGCTGGCCGCTTCCGCCGTATGCTGCTCGGTTCGGTTACCGCCAAAGTCCTCAATGACGCAGACTGTCCCGTGTTGACGACCGAACATGCCGAAATGATAGCGCCGAAACCTCTCGAACACCGAGAATGGCTGTGCGCCATTGCTCTGGACGGCGATTCGGAGCGGGTGTTTCGCATTGCCGCCCGGCACGCGGCCGCGGTGGGAGCGAGAATTACACTGATCCATGCGATTCAGACCAGTCATCCCAGACTGTCAACGGAACGTAGTGCGGATGAGGCCACGAAGTCGCCCGAGATCGAGCAAGCTCGTCGACGTGCCGAAGATCTCCAACGGGCGGTCGGGTCCAGTGCCAAGCTTCGCATCGCCGCGGGCCCGGTTATCAAGGACATCCTCGTTGAGACAGCACAGCGTTCAGATGCTGATGTCCTGATGATTGGAAGGAGGCCTCAAGCGGGGGCCCTGGGCAGAATGCACGATCTTACCTATCAAGTGGTTCGGGATTCACCGTTTCCGGTCTTGAGCATTTAGGTTGTTTTCGAGCCTTTTTTCGATGGCCTCAGTGATCTGATTAGTTCAACCACGAAAGATGAATCGCGCTTTCCTATTGAGCCCTTACCCGAGAACACGTTCCGTCCCCTAGCTTCGAATCGCAGCGAGAATTGCACTCTCGGAGAGGTGAACATAACGCGTGGACTCAGTTAGTATGAAAGCGTCCTTTTCCGCGATCAAAGCCCATCTTGAATCTAGCGTGACGAAGGTAGACACTCGCAGACTGCGAGACTCCATTAGGAAAACAGCAGCCGTACGCTGGTGTCAACATGTGTGCAGTCGATAGCATGCCAACACGGGGCTAGAGGTCCAAGCTCACGGAAGCTAGCTAAGGCCCGTCCTCTCAGCTGCCTAGCTGCCAAAGCATTTGGATGGGAAAGTGCACCCTTTTGTTTTGATGACACGGCGCCCGCTACCATTCGTGTCCGATTGAAACTCTTGCTCTGAGGTTTTCCGATGGAGTCCGCACAAACAAAACATGTAGTGATCGTCGGCGGCGGATTCGCCGGGATCGGATGCGCGGGGCATTTGGCGCGCAATCGCAAAGTGAATGTTACCCTGGTGGACCAACATAACTACCATCAGTTTCACCCCCTTTTCTATCAAGTTGCTTCGGCACAACTGGCTACGGAAGACGTTGGCTTCTCGTTGGGAAGAATTTTCCTCAAATCTCCCAACGTCGAGGTCAAGGTGGCAGAGGTTAGCGCCGTCGACCCTAAGGCCCGCAGCGTAAGGACCAAGGAAGGCCCGGTGTATCAAGGCGATTTTTTGGTGCTTGCTGCGGGGGCTCAGGCCAACTTTCTAAATATTCTTGGGGCTGAAACAAATAGTTTTCCGCTCTATTCCTTGGTCGATGCCGAGCGTCTGCGCTCGCGGTTCCTAACACTGATTGCGGACGCTGACCGGCAGCCCGAGCTTATCGAGCAAGGCGCGTTGAACGTGGTGATCGTCGGCGGTGGAGCAACGGGCACCGAGGTGGCCGGCGCCCTGGCCGACGCGATTCATTCGACACTCCCGGCACAGGGTCAACATCTCGCTCACGCCACTCAGGTCTACCTAGTTGAACATGGCCCCATGCTCCTCGCACCCTTTACTGCCAAGGCCCATGATTACGCAAGGAAGGTTCTCGAGCGCCGCGGTGTGATTCTCAAACTCAACACTGCCGTGAAGGAAGTGCATCCAGGCCACGTCGTACTGTCCGATGGCAGCACCATCAAGACCCGTTGCGTAATTTGGGGAGCGGGCCTCAAAGCCTCGACGGTCGCCGATAACTCAGGGTTGCCGCAAGGACGCGGCGGGCGAATCGAGGTTCAACACGATCTTAGCGTGAAGGACTTCCCGGGTGTCTACGCGGTCGGCGACTTCGCCAATATCGCGGGAAAAGACGGAAACGCGCTACCGCAGCTTGGTTCGGTGGCACAGCAGAGCGGAAGGTGGGCAGCCAAGAATATTTTGGCCGACATTGAAGGCACACCACGCACCCCCTTTCACTACCTTGATAAAGGGTTGATGGCGATGATTGGCAGGAATGCCGCGATAGCCGAGGTGGGTGAGCACCGCCACGAGTTTGAGGGCGTGGCTGCCTACAGCATGTGGCTCGGCGTCCATATCGCTCTGCTGAACGGTTTGAGGGTCAAAGTCCATACTTTCGTGGATTGGGTTTGGAACTATTTCTCGGGAGGGGCTGGATCAGGATTGCTCGACCGTTCCGACGCCGCCCGTATCGATTGGCATGGTGATGACGGAGATACCGAAGGCTCGGATGCAAAGCCCATACCATTAAAGAAAGATGCCGCTGGGTCGTAAAGCCACGTAGCAAACTACGTGTCGAGCCTGATAATGGCATGATTGCTGCCAGCACTACGTTCTAATTAGTTAGTCATCCAAAGCGGCAACCATACCAGGTGAATGAATGAAGCGCTGTCCGGTGGGCCAGCCCTTGGAAGAGTGTGGATGACGCAAGTTGCTTGCACGACGAACATCATCGATCAGTTTGGTTTGCCTCGGATGTGATAGCAGCGAACCGAATATCTTCTTCGCTTAGGAGCGGCGCGAAGAAGGTCGTCGGTTCGGTGGTCCGCGCGCCACAGTTAAAAGGGGCCGCTTGGATGAAGGCGACCCTAGCTCAGCTAGCTAGTGAGCTACAGCCGAGTAATGGCTCAACTCGGAGTCACCAGCTTCCAAGAAATTTTGTGTAACTTCCTGAGATTTAGCGAAGCACAGGGTCGCGGCTTTCCGGACACAGCTCAGAAGCGCTTCAAGTCCTACTCAAGATCAGCAGAACGAAAAGGACCGGGAGATAGAGAATTGAAGCCATGAGCAGCTGGCGTGCCGAGCCGGTTGAGCTGCGAAAAGCGAAGCGCGCGCTGTAGTAAAGAAAGATCGCACCGAGCAGGAACACGGCCGCCGAACAGATCGGAGCCGTGCTGCCCTTAAGTGTGGGGATTAGGCCGATGGGGATAAGAGCCAACGCCGCCACTACCGTCTGCCACGTCACGAAACGCTTTCTCAATTGCCCCGACGGTAACACCAGGTATCCTGCGCGCGCGTAGTCTTCGCGATACATCCAAGCGATGGCCATAAAGTGCGGAAACTGCCAGAAAAAGAGAACTGCGTAAAGCACCCAGGCTTCCAGGTCAAAGCGGCTGCGTGCCGCAGCCCAACCCATCAACACAGGCACGGCCCCGGGAATGGCACCCACGCAGGTGCAAAGAGGAGTTACTCGCTTGAGCGGCGTGTACAGGAACAGGTAACTCAGAAAAGTGAAGATAGCTAGCAAGGCTACGCGAATATTGGTGTAGAGAACTAGGTCCACAATGCCCAAAAGGCACAGGGAAGTTCCAAACCAAAGAGCGTAGGAAGGTTCCAATCTCCCAGATGCCAGAGGCCGCCGCGCAGTGCGCCGCATTTGTCGGTCGAATTGCATTTCGATCAACTGGTTGAGCGCAGCCGCTGCACTCGCCACGAGGACGGTGCCCAGAACCGCATGAAATAACAGCGTCCATGGAAGGTGGGAGGGCCCGGCCGGCGAGGCCATCAAGAACGCCCCGACCGTCGTGAGAGCGATCAAGAAGTTTACTTCCGGTTTGGTCAGCGCCCAGTAATCGGACAAGGCGGAATGGCTTCGCCTCACAAGGGGCCGATCAAGGGCTGCAACGACGGGTTCGCTCATCCGCAGCTAGCCTCCATTTTTTGCGACTCGCCTTGAGGGGCCACTATCGTGCCCAGACCGGGTGAGGCCATGACCGCTGGATGCGGATGGCGCATTCCTAGCAGCTGAATTGTCAGAATCGCAGCGGGCACGAGGTAGACCACGCTGATGCACATCCACATGAGCGCGCCTGCACACTGCTGATCTTCGAGAGCCGACATGCCGAAATGACCTGGTGCTGAGAGATATGCCGCATACACAACCCGGTCGCAGAACACCAGAAAACCAGACAGCATGTCACACGGAATTGTCCCTAGAAAAAGGTAGAGAAGGATCGGCCATCGTGGCTGGTTTGTGACATTGGGCCAGGGCTCGACCACGGGCCACCAGAAAAGGAGCCCGGCACCGAGGAAGCAAAGGTGCTCAACCCCATGCCACGCTTCGGAGTTCAATGCGAGCGTAAAGGCCGCGGGAATGTGCCATCCCACCAAGGCCGCTGTAGCTGCAAGCCAGCAAAACAAAGGTCGCCCGAGCAAGCGGCCGAGCCCCTGGATCGGCGCCCACCGCAAGGCGGGCGCAACCGCCATCTGCACAAATCGGCGGGGAAGACCGTGCAACAACGGCATCAAGGGTGCACCGAGCCAGATCAATGGCGGAGCAAAGGTCATGAGCAGCAGATGTTGAATCATGTGGATGGTCAGCGATTGCTCATCGAGTTCGGCCACGGGCGATCCAACGGCCGTCCAGATCAGAAATAGGCCGAGAAAGAAGCTAATGGCCCGCCAAGCGGGAATGACGCTCACCGAAGCCGAGCGCAAATGAAGCCATCCCCGCAGGTACACCAACGCCGTCAAGAGCAGGGCTAGCGGAAGCACCGACGATCTCAGAACCACGGGGACGTTCAATGGCATGATGAAGCCTCTATGGCTTGGAGCCGGAAGGTTCTTTCAAGCCGTCGCCGAGCACGATGCTGCGTGCGGCGTCGCGCGCGGGAGGTTGCCCGGCAGGATGCAAGGTCTTGAGAAATGCCACCAGCGCTGTTGTTTCCGCTGGGCTCAAGTTGTCCCCATACGCCGGCATGTTGCCGCCCCCCTGAATCACCTGGCGAATCAACTGGTCCTCGGTGAGCCGGACAGCCACGCGGTCCAAGGCTGGACCTCTTTGCCCGCCCGTTTCCCCCAAAGAATGGCAGTTGCGGCACTGTTTGAACTGAAAAATGAGAGCGCCTTGCCGCTGAAGAGCTGTTGTACCGTGCAGAAATCGGTCCGGCACGGGATCACCACTCCACGCGTTCATATGCGGACTCCAAGGCGTGAATCCCGCCAGGTGGGTAAATTCCCCGAGGGTGATGGCGGTCAGCATTACAGTTAGGACCGCGATCGGCCGCCGACGCCAGCTTTTTTCCCCTTCGCCCGCGAGAAATGGCAGAAGAAGCAGACCGGCTATGACCAGGACCGGACCAATGATCAGGGCAGGAGTTTCCAGCGACGGCGGCAGAAGAGAAAGCAAGGCGTACAGCCACAGGAAGAAGTAATCCGGTTTTGGTACAGTCTGGATAATCGTTGGATCCGGCCTGCCTGACGGCCCGAACGGACCGAAATAGAGCGCACAGGCAGCTACGGCCAATAGAATAAACGCTGCGAAGAACAGGTCTTTCCATATGGCATAGGGAACGAAGGGTGCGCCGTCCTTCTGTGTCAGTGCGTGATAGTCATTTATATAGGTCGAACGCTTCACAATGCGGCCCGGCATCGGCCATTCGTTGATGCCCAGCTTCAGCACCATAAGGAGATGCAGAGCCACGCAGCCGATGAGTATTGCCGGAATTACGAAAACATGTAGGGCAAAGAATCGGGACAGGGTGGCGCCCGCAATGATCGGGCCTCCGAGCATCAACTTCACCAGTGCGGGCCCTAGGACGGGGACGCGGCTGACGATCGACGCTCCAATGCCGAGCCCCCAATAGGCGTCTTGATCAAAGCGCAGGACTTGTCCGCTGAATGCCATGCCCAGTGTCATCAGCAAGAGAAACACACCAAGGATCCAGGTGAGCTCTCGCGGGAACTTGTAGGCCCCGAAAAGAAAGACCTGAACCATATGAATGAGGACAAGCGCCACCATGAAATTGGAGCCCCATCCGTGCAATGCACGGATGAACCAGCCGAGAGCCACGTCGTGGTTCAACGCCTGGAGACTGCTCCAGGCTTCGCTCCCGGAGGGCACGTAAATAAGTGCGAGCAAGATCCCGGTAACGACTTGCAGAAGGAACACAGTAAAGGCGGCGCTGCCGAATACATACCACCAGCTCGCGGTGCTTCGCGGCACTCGATGTTCGGCCGCTTCGCGAATCGGAGCCGCGAGTTGCAAGCGCCTATCGAACCACTCCCCTATCTGTGAGATCAGGCGCACGTCGATTTCTTTCCATCGAGAGCCGCACTCGGTGCTCCGGGTGTCGGCAGTTCACCGGCCAGAATGAGGACCAGGCCGTTCTCGACCTTGTAGGGATACGCAAACAGCCCGCGTTCGGGCGGACCCGACGCGCGCGAACCGTTGCGGTAATACACACCACCATGGCACGGACACATAAACAAACCAGATTGCGGAAACCAGCGAACCGGACAGCCCAGGTGAGCACAGTTGACCGCAAAGACCTGGAACTGATCGCCCCCAACACGCCGCACCCAACACGCGGTGTCGACTGTTGCTCCATCGGTGGGCATCACGTAGGGATTGCGGAACGTGGCCAGCCGCGTCTCACCTTCCGGGAAACCACTCACCGATCCAAGCGGCACCCAGGCGAGGTAGGCGTCACGACGCTCGCGGCTAACTGAGGACAAAAGAAACCGGACAATTGGCACAGCGAGCGCAACCGCTACCAGGCTGTTGAACAGAATCCCAATGTTCATGAACAACCCGCGCCGCGTGAGCATCGTTTCATTTGACATCGGCAGACTCCCAGTCCGACTTTCCATTGAAAGCAGAATATGGCTGCCCGGGGTTTTCGACGCGCAACGAGGCGAGCCAGGCGACCAGATCGGTGACCTCTTGGTCCGACAGCGGCTTGCCCGAAACGTCGTTTCGCCAGTCGGGTGCACCCAACTCAGGACGACCCGCGATGATGACCGTGCGCAGGCCCTGATTGCTGATTAGCGCGAGAAAAGAATCATCGGTGATGGCGCTGCCCTTGGGTCCGCCCCGCCCCCCTGGGCCGTGGCACGATTCGCAATAGGTCTTGTACGCGGCTTCGCCTCGCTGGGCATTGCCTGGGGATTTCGGCGCATAGGAAGGTGGATGGGCGGAGTTAAGAATTCCGGGCCGACCCCAACGTGAGCGCATCCCTTTAGTGATCTCATCAATTTGCTTGTCAGTGAGCATCCCACCAGCACTCTGGGCGAAGGCAGGCATCGCAGTTCCGCGCACACCGCTGGCGATGACTTTGCGTATAGATGGGTCATCTGCGATGGCCAGATAGATTGGATCGCCAAGAGCAATGGCCGCGCCTCCCCGTCCTTGCGCACCGTGGCAACCGGCGCAGTTTTGCCTATACAACGTGCCAAAATCGGAAATCTGATCGGGGGCCACGATCTCCGTGCCTCTGGCTTGCCCGCCCTCGGGCGTGCCGCAACTCGAAAGCAGCATTGCGCTGAGCACGGCGAGTGCACCTATGTTTCGAGGTGCGTTCACGGCAGTTTCTCTCCGCTTCCTCGAGATCGGACCATGCCGGGAGCTTCGATTCCGGCACGCAGTGCCAACGGCACGTTCTCTTGGGTCGTTCTCGGCGAATGACGCATGACCACCAGGCCAGCTACGACGCCGAAGGCGATCTGCGAAGCGGTAAACCACAACCAATCAATGCGTTTTTCGAGCACCGGATTGAGGAGGTCCAGGATGGTGTATAGGAAAGCCGACCAAAGCACGGGGGCGACCAGGCCACCAAGAATAATCGGCCGCCTGGCGAACATGGGGAGCATCGCGCCATAGAGCAATCCCACGAGCGTGGACCCGACGGCGTGTAGAAGCAGAGCCATACCGAAGCCGCTCCAATGAAACGAGTACAAGTGTGCGGGGTCGACCTCGAGCGACTGTGCATACACCGTTGCTGCGAGAAGGTTGATGGGATACCAGATGCTTCCGGTCTTCAGCAGCCCGTAGGTGCACGCGATCACAGCCATCGCTACGCTTCCTGCCCAGCCCCCCTTAATGCCGGCGGACATCGGATAGGTCTCCACGGGAAGCCAGGCACGCACCAACTGCGGAGCGACAGGAACGCGATCGACGATGTGGCGCTCGGTCACTACGCGAGCCTCGGCAATGACCGGGACGGTCACTTCATGTTCCTGCGGAAAGACTTCACGGAACCAACCGACCGAGCCGGCCACAGTCAGTACAACGCCCAGCAGAGTAAACGACACACTCGTAAGTAGGCCCGCAAACATCAAGGCAAATCCGCAAGCCAAGGCCAGGGGCCACGCGGTCGACGCAGGGACTTCCATCTCGGCTGGAACCCGAGGGCCTGGTGCGACTTGTTCGGCCGATCCCATTGCCATTTCCCCTCTCTACCGCCCGATTACGTACACCACCGTGAAAACGACGACCCACACCGCATCCACAAAGTGCCAATACATGGAAAGTGTCTCTATACGCGCTGACTGTTCCCGACCGAAGCTACCGGCCAGGCCAAACAGGAGTACAACGCTGAGCATGATCAGACCCACGGTGACGTGGGAGGCGTGCAGTCCGACGAGCGAGTAGTAGCTGGTTCCAAATAGATTCGTAGAAATGGTCAACCCACGCTCGTAGATGAGCCGGTGCCATTCGTGGCCCGTGCCGTACAGGAATAGGCCGCCCAAGACGATGGTGAGGAGCCACAAAGCTAGAAAGGCGCCGCGCCGACCCAATTTCAAAAATCTGGCCGCGAGGTGAATTGTGAGGCTGCTCGACAGCAAGCAGATTGTGTAGAAGATGGGTGTCTCGAGTACTTGCTCAGGAGTTGGTCCCGTGAGGCTCTTTCCCAAATTGTGGAGATAGGCGACCACGAAAATTGTGAATATGAACGACTCGGCAGTAATCAGACATGCCATGCCGACCGTACCCCGGTATGGAAGCCTCCAGACGGCGGGTGTTTCGGAAAGTGGCGTTGAGATGGCGCTCATAGATCGATCTCATCACTCATAGTTGCTGTCCGGGTCTTCGGGGTGCTTCCTATCCCACAGGGGGCGTCGACTTGTGACCATGGGGGGGGATGCAAAGTTGTAGGGGGGAGGCGGTGAACTCACCGACCACTCCAGGGTCCAGGCGTCCCATGGATCGTTCCCGGCTTTCTTTCCCTTAAAGTAGGAAAAAATCAGGTTGAAGACAAAAACGAGGATCGCAGCACCCTGGATGAATGCACCGATGGTCACCAGGAAGTTCAAGATTTCCCAACCCGGACGAGGCTCGTAGGTGTAGATGCGGCGCGGCATTCCCAACAATCCGGGAAAGTGCATAACGTCAAAAGTCAGGTGAAATCCGATCACGAACAGCCAGAAGTGGAGTTTGCCGATGCTCTCGTTCAGCATTCTGCCCGTCATTTTCGGGTACCAGTAATAGAAGGCGGCGAAGACCGCAAACAGAATTCCACCCACGATCACGTAGTGGAAATGGGCCACAACGAAGTAGGAATCATTAAGCTGCGAATCGAAAGCAGCACTACCCAGCATGATGCCGGTAAGACCGGCAATTAGAAACTGAAACAGAAATGCGATTGAGAACAGCATCGGTACTCGGAACAGGATCCTCCCACCCCACATGGTGCCGAGCCAGTTGAAGATTTTGATCCCGGTGGGAACACCAACCGCTAGTGTCGTGATCGCGAAGAAGCTGTTGGCGTACGAGTTCATTCCGATGGTGAACATGTGGTGTGCCCAGACACTCGAGCTCACAAAGGCGATGCAGACCGAGGCCCCGACCATCACGGGATATCCGAAGATCGGCTTTCGAGAGAAAACGGGAATAGTCTCTGACATGATGCCAAAACAAGGCAGAATGAGGACGTAGACCTCCGGATGTCCAAAGATCCAAAAGAAATGCATCCACAATGTGGCCGACCCGCCTGCCTGCGTGTCGAAGAAATGGCCCCCCAGATAGCGATCGATGAGCAACATGATCTGCGCAGCTGACAGCGGGCCAATAGCCGACAGAACCATCCCCGACATCACAAGAGTGAGCCAAACCATTAGCGGCATACGGCCAAGAGTCATCCCGGGGGATCGTTGGGACAAAATGGTGGCGATCAGATTGATGGCCGTACCGATGCTGCCGAATCCCGAAACGAGGACCGCAACGGTCCAATAGTCTGAGCTGTGTCCCGGGGAAAAAGCTCGCGCCGTCAATGGGGCGTACGCCCACCACCCTACATCGGGGGCATTACCGGCACCGTATAACCCATTTCCTCCCAGCAGACTGAAATAAAGCAGAAAACCGCCGATCGCGGACAACCAGAAACTAAACGCGTTCAGCCGAGGAAAGGCCATGTCGCGAGCGCCCACCATCAAGGGCACGAGATAGTTGGCAAACCCAAACAAGATGGGCATGGCCACAAAGAAAATCATGGTTGTGCCATGCATTGTGAACAGGCGGTTGAAAACCTGCGGTGAAACAAAGTCGCTGTGTGCATGCATCAGCTGAATACGGATGATCATGGCTTCGACACCACCAACGACGAGAAAGAGCAAGGCGTAAACGATGTAAAGGATGCCTAGGCGTTTGTGATCCACCGTGGTCACCCATTCATGCAATACTTCGACCCAGGGTCGGCCGGCCGCTTGACCGCTGGGAATGGCCATTGCATCCGATGACATAGCTAGTCCCTCAAATCCTTCGTCTAGTTGAGCGTCAGGAGGTAACGCACAACCGCATCAAGGTCGGAGTCGCTCAACTTCATCGATGGCATCAAAGACCCTGGCTTGATGCCGTTCGGGTTCTCGATCCATAGTCGTAAGTTCTCTTTGGTATTTTCGGCAGCACCGGAAGCAATGGTCTCTCGGCTCATCAAGTGCGTCAGATCCGGACCGAAACTTCCTGTGGCGTTCGTACCGCGGACCGCGTGACAGTTCACGCAGGCCGTCGTTTCGAACACGCGCCTTCCCGCAACTTCCGATCGATCCTGATTCGCCAGCCGCCGTTGAGCGCGAACCCACGAGTCAAAATCTTCGGGGCTGTCCACCAAGACCCGTAAAAGCATCTTCCCGTGCTGCGTACCGCAATACTGTGCACATTGGCCGAAAAAAGTGCCCGCATGATGCGGGTCTATCCACATTCGGTTGACACGGTTGGGAATCAAGTCCGTCTTGCCCGCAAGCTCGGGAGCCCAGAAGCTGTGGTTGGTATCGGCGGAGAGCAAAGTCAGAAAGGTCGGCGTGGAAAGGGCCGGATCACTCACAGGAACATGAAGTTCGTTCGCGGTGATCACCCCCAGAGCCGGATACCGGAATTCCCACCAGAACTGGTGCCCGATGGCCGTAACTTCGATGGCGCCGGCCGGCTTGGGAGCATCTTCAACGGAGTGGATGACGCGCGCGGTAGCGAGAAAGAGCACCACCACGATCAGAATCGGAATCACCGTCCAGGAGAGTTCGATCTGATTGCTGCCATAAACTTGTGGAGGCTCGTGTCCTTCCTGGCCTCTTTGCCCGCCGTATTTGACGAGCACATACACGAGCAGCGTGAAGACCACGGCAAAGATGGAGCCAGTAACCGCGAGAACAAACCACGATAAATGAAAGACCCAGTCGGCGGGCGTCGAAGCTGGTCTAAAGATACTGGGAGCTCGAGAGGCATCGGCGGGGGCACCGAAACAGAGTGCTGTCACGAGCAGGAAGCCCACCAACAGCAAAGCGATACCTGCGACTTTACTCACGAGGTTCCCAATTCGGTCGTTGCTTTTCATCTGCCATCGGCCGGCGTTCCACTGGCCCGCACCAGAGGGGCCGGTCTGCGCGGCCTTTCCGTTCTTGAGTCCGCGTAGCATCGAAACAAAGCGGGCATTTGTGCCTCCAAATGCTTCTGCGGTCAGTTGCTTGAAAGAACGGGCCTTAACTGGCTCGGGTGGCCTTGGGCCTCTCGTTCGGTGTCGGCATTCTGTCGATTGCACAGATGTTGGCACTGTTTCGGAAACCGGGAGGGTCACGTTACAGAGAGAGTGGACCAGTTGGTCTTGCTGCGAGCGCGACAGTGGTTTAAACAGCCGTTGTTGGGCGCGAGGGGCGCCGTCTCACTGTGAGAGTTGACAGGTGTCGAGGGAACGGCGTTGTAGGACGCTGCTAGGTAAGGCTCCTCTCAATTTCAGAGAACGAGCGCAATTACTTGTGAAACGGTCTGCGTGAGAGGATGGGGCCAAGATGAAAATTAGCAGGACAAAGGTACGATCCTTTCCCGACAAGGCAGGCTTGGCAGAGTTTGAGGCGTCGCTTGCGGAATCGCAGCGGAACATTCTACGTTCACGTCTGGAAGATACGCTAGAGCGTTTGAGCATCATTCACGGCGACTTGCTCGACACGCTTAGACTCAATCAGCGCAATCTAGGCAACGTACCTGTAAATTATTGGTTGTCTTCATCAGAGCGTACAAAACTGCTTCGCTTCCACCGGGCACTGGCGAGTTTAGCCGAGAACCTCGGTAATTTGACCCAAACTCGGTTGTTCTGGCAGCGAGAAAAGAAGCAGTATATCGTTCGCCAGAAAGCAGAACAGTCCTATCTAACTGCAAGTCGGACCACACATGGCCGCCTAAAATGGGAATGGACGTCTGACAAAACGAAGGTATATGCGTTTCCGTCGCGCGAAGCAGCCTACTACCGCATCCATCATCTCTGCATACCAGATGAGCATGGCATCCCGACCGAATGGATGATTAACGCGGTGGACATCGAGGGAGTGCAACCAGACACAGCCGGTCCGCAGTTAGTTATTTTGTCAACGAGGACACCCACTGACTCGCTTTCCGCTTAGCAGTTCAGTTTCGTCAGGTTCCTCTGCAATGATTTTAGGGAGTGCGTCCGAGAGCCTCTCTCTCCTAAATCTCGCCATGATCGTCTGAGCAGCAACAATTCTGAATCTGTTTAGCGCCAGCTGCAAAGCCCAGCCCTGACGACAGACCTAGACCGAGGCGAACTCAACTCTGGCGACCGTCCATGAACTGCTGACCTTCACGTATTCGACCTTCAGCACCCCGCGGCAGGTCCGGCGAACGAAACCGCCGCCTTGCGCGTGCGCCATACGAGCCAACGTGCAGTCCTGCGGGATGGCGTCCTCGCTTTCGATAGCGCAGTGGAACCGTCCGGTGGCGCTCTTGCCGTTCGGCTCGACCGCAATCGCGTCGGGTTCTCCGGCGTGGTCTGCGGCGATGTTTCGCACGGCATGGCCGAAGGCGAAGCCGTGGGCAGCGGTGAACATCGACGCGAGGGCGTCGCTTGATCCAGAGTTGATTTGCCGCAACCAGCTCTGATGCAGCTTGCCAATCGCGGCCTCGTCCTCGAGCCGCGCGAGGTGCGCCTTCAGCCCATCGTCCGCCACTACCCGTGGTGGCCCCACAGCTGCTAACGGCGCAGCCAGCACTAAGCCGCTCTTCAGGAAGGACCGGCGCGTGGAATTCGCGTTCTCCTTCATACCATCCTCCCCGATGTCGTTGCTTGATAGAAGCGCAGGATGTCGAACCGGCCGGCCAGCCGCTCATGTGCGCCGACTGCGCTCATGCTCAGGCCCTGTTCGCCACAGTGATAGCCGACCCCGACGTCCCGCATCGTATGCAAGTTGACCAAAATGGTGCCGAGCGTGCCGTTGCAGGCTTCTTCCAGCCAGTAGAGGAAATACAGACCTTCACGGATCTTCACGTAAGCTGCCGGCCCGCTCCATTCCAGCCCGCCGGCATCGGAAGTGGTGAAAATGATCCAGGAGAGCGAATGCGGCGTGGAGTACAGATGCATGGAGGTCAGGCCCGGTGCATAGTTTTGGCTGACCGCACGCCCGACCATCTCATCGGTGAAGTAGTGGCGGTTGTACTTCGGTGGAATCAGGCCTTGCATCTCGATTACGCCGAACAGAGTCTTCACGCCCGCCTCGTTGGCGTAATAAGGCGTGTTCAGGTAGCCGTTGAAGCAGGTCACGAGTCCCTGATGGAAGTCCGCGACAATCGAGTGTCCGTCGTGATTCGGCATGCCTTCCAACAGGTGGCCAAACAAGATCACTCCGGGCATCGATTCCCAAGCGCGATAGCGCGCCTTGGTCCAGTTGCTATCGCTTTCCCTGCGCCACTGCAATGTCTCGGCGTCCTCGAAGCGGTATTCCATCGCGGGAGCGTTGTCATAGCGAAGGGTCAGCTTCTTTCCAGCCAGCCAGTTGGTGGCCGGTCCGAGATTGCCAGCCATTGATGCGCCGGGCCCGCTGGCCGGCGCAAACGCCGTCGTCTTCTTGTCACAGACGGCATCGACTTCGGCCTTCGTCATTTTCGGCATGGTTTTAAACGGCCGATACACGCGGCGCGCACCCTTAGCGGGGGTTTCGCCATTGGCTGCCGGGGGAACCGGCGCGCCCGTTTCATCGCCGAATTTTTCAAATTGTGCCAGCTGTCCCAACCACTCGCCCTCGCCGCGGAAGAGGTAATATTCCAGCGTGTCGTTGGCGTCGAAGCCGAGGCGCACGCCGATCTGCTCGATGCGGTTCAGGTCCATCACGTAGAGAGTGAAAGTGCCGGAAAATTCGCATTCCGTGCGCGTGTAGATATAAAGGTCGTCGTTGATCCGGACGTAGTCGGACGGACCGCAGAATCCGAGTTCGCCGCCGAAGCGGGACAGTTCGACGAAGTGCGAGTACGCCGCCGAGGGATAAAACTCGAGTGTCTCCGCGCCCGTGTCTTGCTTCCAATAGAAGCCCTTGCCTTCGACGCGGTTCGTCGGCACGTGGCGAGCTGTCGGAGCCGGCTGGCCCGGCTGCTCGACGTAGCCGTAGTAAATCTCGCGCTGGACCTCCCGGTTATCCTGATAGCCGCTGAACCAGAGTTCGAATACGGTAGCGAGGTTGGTGTCCTGGTCGACCACAACCGAGTAGCCGCGCTGCGTGCCGGCGATCAGGTGCGAAAAAAAACTGATGTTGTTCAGGGTTAGCGCGCCATATCCTAGATCGACGGCATTCGCTCCGTTCTCCCCCACCGAAAGGCGGTTGTTGCGGCCGAACGTATAGGTCAGCGCCGGGCCCTTGTCAGTGATGATCCGCATCGATTTGCCAGAAAAAACGTCGGAAAGAGCTGAGACGCTCGTCGGACCCTTCACGCCGGTCAGCTTGTCTGCAATCTGCTGTTGCGAAAGCTTCGTGTAAGCGATGCGATGCATTTGCTCTTTGGGATATGGCGTTTTCGGCATGCACCCCCCGTCCCGGTCGTCTTTGGATCGCTGATGCTATCTCTGAAAGTGATAGTTTTTCAACCGGCGGCGGAGCGATCGGAGCGATTCCCAGATTTACATCCACCGCACACAGCAATTGCTGAGGTGCCGGACATCTTCGCGTCTTCCGGATTTTCGCCTACAATGGCCTCGACCGAAGATTCCCCCTGGGCGAGGCGCGAGATCCAGACCTCGGCGGCCATGGCCGTGGGCCTGATCTGGCCAGCCGAAAAACCCCCAAGAAAACAATGACCCCAAAGGTAGCATCTGAGCCGCAACCTATCTGGTTTGAAAGAGGTGGTCCCATCCATGCGGCGCCCGCCCATTTCGCTCAGAGCAGCGCAGAGGTCCTACAACACTGAGACACAGGCCGTAAAGATAATCGCGCTTGATAACGATAAAGGGATAGCGGCATTCTTTTGTTCAGGGCACGCATGGCCAAGCGATCCGAGACGCTCAAAATCGAGGGGCGCGACATCGCCGTCTCGAACCGGGACAAGGTGCTTTACCCCGGCAATCAGTTCAGTAAAGGGCAGATGATTGACTACTACGTCCAGGTGGCGCGCTATATGCTGCCCCATCTGAAAGATCGCCCAATCACGCTGAAACGCTACCCCGACGGCGTCGGCGGTGGGTTCTTCTACGAGAAAAATGCTCCCAGTTTTACGCCTGAGTGGGTCGAGCGATTCTCAATTCCACGGCATCACCGCAGCGGGGCGATCGACTACATCTTGATCAACGACTTGCCCACTCTTGTCTGGGTGGCCAATCTGGCCAGCGTAGAATTGCACCCATTCCTGCATCGCGTGCCCAACACCGGCGTTCCTACCGAGATTGTCTTCGATTTCGATCCAGGAGAAGGCGCAGATATTCTGAGTTGCGCTCAGGTAGCCATGCTCGTTCAGGAAGTGTTATCGGAATTGAAGCTGAAGTCCTTCGTGAAGGTATCGGGCTCGAAGGGTCTGCAGATGTACGTCCCGCTCAACGGCGATCTCAGCTACGAGATCGTAAAGCCCTTCGCGAAAACACTTGCGGAACTAATGGAGGAACGCCATCCGCAGTTGATCGTTTCAAAAATGCCGAAGATCTTGCGAGGAGGAAGGGTATTCATTGACTGGAGTCAGAATACCGAGTCAAAAACGACTGTCGGCGTGTATTCGCTGCGTGCGAAATCAGACCGGCCTTACGTCTCGCTTCCCGTCACTTGGGAAGAATTAGCATCGGCAGCACGAGCGAAAGATGCGCAACGGCTTTTTTTCGAACCGGAGACCGCGCTAAAACGGCTGAAGAAGGGTGGCGATCTCTTCGCGCCGGTGGAGGTACTTAAACAGAATCTACCCCCGGCGGTGCTCAATGCGCTCAGGCACTCCTTTGGATCGCTTGAGACATACCGCCAGAAACGCGATTTTTCAAAGACCTCAGAGCCAGCGCCCCATGCTCGGCAACCGAGCAAGCCGGCCCGCAGACTGAGATTCGTGATTCAAAAGCATGCAGCCAGTCATCTGCACTACGACTTCCGCCTGGAAATGGACGGCGTTCTCAAATCGTGGGCGGTTCCCAAGGGACTTCCGCTTTCCTCGGAGACAAAACGGCTGGCTATGCCGACCGAAGATCACCCCCTCGATTATTTGAACTTCGAAGGGATCATTCCCAAAGGCCAATACGGCGGCGGGACAGTGATGGTATGGGACATTGGAACCTACCAATTGATCGAAGGAAATTTTTATAAGGGCTATCTCAAGTTCTATCTTTCGGGGGAAAAACTGAAAGGCGAGTGGATCCTCAGCCGGTCACGCCGGGACGGAGAACGGCCGAAATGGTATCTGATCAAAGCGCACTCGAAGGTCTCGCGCGTATCGAAGACCAGTGAGAATCGTTCGGCGCTGAGCGGACGCACGATGGAGCAAATCGCAACGAAGCCCCGGCGCCAATGGCAAAGCAACCGCCCGGGCCGGTGAAGGGGTCTCGGGTGAGCGAAATTGCCCCCATCGAATCGCCCCGTGCCGGGCCGCTAGGACGCCGATGCGGCGGAGCGTGCTGCGAGCGCTGCTTTCACACGCTCGGGCGTAAACGGCACTTCGCGAATGCGTGCGCTTGTGGCGTCAAAAATAGCGTTGCCGATCGCCGCCGCAGCCAGGGTGATGGCAGTTTCGCCGGCACCCGTCGATTTCGCCGCGGGGCGATCGATCAGCACGCATTCAATGACCGGCACTTCAAATCCAAGGGACAGGGTGTGGTAGGTTCGCCAGTCGATCGAGGTCACCTTGCGATCATCCCAGGAGATTTCTTCAGTCAGTGCGCGGCTCGTGCCCTGCAAGATTCCGCCTTCGATCTGATTGCGCAAGCCGTCGGGATTGGAAACTGGCCCGCAATCGAGGGCGCAGACGAAACGCTTGGGCTGCACTTGTCCGTTGGCCTGATCCACTTCCACCTCGGCGACCAGTGCCGCATATCCGTTGTCGCCTTCATATGCGACCGAGGCAACGCCGCGCCCGCTCACCACGCCCGTGCGCGCATTGCCCGGCTTGGGCGACCAACGCGCTTCCCAATTGGCTTTCTGCGCCGCCCCTTTCAGGACGTCACTGATTCGAGTCTCGCTTAGATGTTGCAGGCGGTAGGCGACAGGATCGGCCTTCACATGCGCGCTGATCTCATCCATGAAACATTCGTGCGCGAACGTGTTCTGCAAGCGCAGCGGCGAGCGCAGCGGCCCAGTGAAGAAGGGCGATTCGACCGCGCGCATCACGATGCGTTCACTGCGAATCGAACCGGCTCCGCCACACTTCCCACCAATGCAGCCCAGCACATAGGAGGGGACCGCATTACTGCCGTTACGCAGCTCACCCGTGGGCTCGACAGCCGCTCGCGGGGTGATCCTCTCAGGCTCGAAGCCCGCCAGCATTCCGGTGATTACACTTCCGGGCCTGTCGTATCCGGGTCTTCCGCCGAGTGACACTGACCACGAGGCGCAATCCCAGGCGATGATCGCGCCGCTCGCATCGACGCCAACCTGCTGCTCGATGACACAGGCTGAGCCATAATTCTCGGAAAGGAATTCGTCTTGGCGAGTCAGTTGGACTCGAACGGGCCTGCGTGCGTCTTGGGAGAGGAGCGCCGCGTCGTAGGAGACCGTGTCGGCGGCGTTGAGGCCGTAGCAGCCTGAGCCGCGAACGAAGATCAGGCGCACGCTCTCGGGGGGCAGGCCCGTAAGTGTGGCGATACCGTGCTGCGTTGGGTAAACCGACTGCGTTGGCGACCAGATGGTTGCTTGATCGGCGCGCACTTCTGCTATTGCACAGGAGGAACCGATCGAGCCATGCGCTTGATAGGGATAGCAATAAGTAGCTTTTAGAACTCGCGCTGCGCCCTTCAGCTTGGCATCCACATCGGCCGAGTTCACCAGCATCACGTCGCGCGAGGTCTGTTTTCGCATTTCCTCGTAGAAACTTTCCTGAGGCGGCAAGCCCGGACCAGGATTCCAGGTGATCTTGAGGGTCTTGGCTGCCTTGGCTGCTTGCCACTGCTTTTCCGCGACCACGCCGACGAAGTTCTTTCGAACCACTACCTGGATTACCCCGGGAATATGCTCGACTGACTTTTCATCGACGCTGGCAACAGTCGCCCCCATTTCTGGCGGACGCACGACCCGGCCGTGCACCATTCCCGGCACCTGCACGTTATGAACGAATTCGAATGCGCCGGTCACCAGCGCAACTCTGTCCACCGATGGAATAGGTTTGCCCAGCACTTTCCACTCGTTCGCTACTCTGCGCGAAGCTCGAGGATTCACAGCCAGCTCGAAATGCTTACCCCCAATCAGCTCGGCGTAACTGATCGCGTGCCCGTTCGCCGCACGGACTATGCCGTTTTCTGCGGTGAGTCCATCCGCTGATAAGCCCAGCTTTTCTCCAGCCATGGCGATAAGCGCTTCGCGCGCAGTGGCCGCCGCTTGGGCCAGATTGCGAGCATTAAAATTCGTTGGTGTGGATTGGCTACCGGAAGTTGTGCCCTGATCCGGCGTGATGGATGTGTCGCACTGAATCAGTTTCACCCGATCCAGGGGCACGCACAGCTCCTCGGCGACCAATTGCGTCTGCACGGTGAGCATGCCCTGGCCGAGATCGCACTTGCCGGTGTACGCGCTCACCGTGCCGTCGGAGGCGATGGCCAGCCAGGAATCCAGCTTGCTCGGATCGACGGGCGAAGGGTGAGTGTCAAACGGCCCCTGTCGAGCGCCTAATGGCCCGACCATCGATCGAGCGCCGAGGCTCACAATCAGCAAACCGGAGGTTCTTAAGAAATCGCGGCGAGTGAGTTCCTGGTTCACTTGCCCCTCTCCTGAAAACGCCTGATCGCGCGCATCATGCGGCTGTGCGCAAAACAGCGGCATAAGATCCCACGCATTGCCTCGCGAATTTGCCGGTCCGAGGCCTTGGGGTTCTGATCGAGGAGCGCCTTGGCTGTCAGAATCACACCGCTGAGGCAAAACCCGCATTGGGCGGCGCCTTCATCGATAAACGCCTGCTGAAGTGTGTTCGGACGCTCCGGCGTTCCAATCCCTTCCAGTGAAGTGACCTCCTGGTCTTTCACTGTACTGACCTGTATCACGCAGGAGCGCACTGCGCGCCCCTGAATGAGGACGGTGCATGCCCCGCATTGGCCGAGGCCGCAGCCAAATTTGGGTCCGCGAAGTTGCAGCTCATCGCTGAGCACATACAAGAGCGGAGTTTCGGGGTCGACATTCACGTCGTGAACGCGCCCGTTTACCTTTAGCGAAATCGCGGACATCGCTACACTCCTCCAACAGGACGACCCGATCGACTCTCCGGGGGAATTACTTTTCCGCTGGGGAATGCCCGGGCGACTCAGGCCTAACGACGAATTTGTCGTCAGCTGAGATAGTTACAGTGTAGAGCGCGTCAAAGCCTTCCGCCAAGGCGGGCGGTTGCATTTTGCGCAAAGTCCCGACGACTCCTGGAATCGGGACCTTCTTCTTCCCGCGGCGTTGATTATTGCGGCGGAGTGCATCGCGCAGAGAACTCTCGAAGAAATATGCAATTATGCGAAAGCCGGCCGCGCGAGCGGCGCCGATGTAGCGGGCCCGATCTTCCGGCAAGGGATTGGTGTTGTCGATCACGAACGCTTGTTTGCTTCCGATACAAGCCGCCAGCAGGGTTTTCTCGCGTTGACGCGTTCTCAGCATATCCAAGCTGATCCGAACATGCGTGTCGAAGAAGCGCTCGAGATAAAAGGAGGTCTTCCCGGAACCTTGCACGCCTACAAAAATCACCGCTTCCATCGGCGCACGACGGACTTGGTTACCTCGACCACCAGGACGGGCCGGTTGAGTTTCGGCAACTTGGGAGGCCGCAGGCCATGGCGCACCGCGCCTGCCACCGGAACGTATGTGAGTTGAACCTGTTCGCGCACGCATCGTAGCATCAGTCCGCCGCGGCTCATATCGCCACGTCCCACGAACTCCACAGGGAACATCAGCCTCTCTCCGAAGACGCCAAGCAGGGGTTCGACGTACTTCGGCGTGGCGATACTGCCCAGCAGAATGACCTGGCAGGTCGGCCCCATCTGATCGCGCAGGAGGCGCGCGTCGCGCTCCAGAGGAGCGCGATAGCGAGAGTCCGTGGCGTCCACTTGGCCCGAGACGATCTGCCTCAGCTCTGCCAATGTGAGTATTCGGTCCGGAGAGACAAGACCGCCAGAAGCGGTGATCACCACAACGCCCGGGACTCGCGGAGGGGGATCAGCGTAGGTGCGTGCGTAGGCGAGTTTGCCGCGAAAATATAGGCCGCTTATAAAAGTGAAAATTTCGCCGAGCTCGGCTCCTTGCGCCCGCAAGCGCTGGGCCAGAGGGGATTTTCCTGAGTCACCCAGCAGAACGTTTCCACGCATACTCGAAGCGTTGGCAGGTGAGATTAGGAAGATCTGGCGTTTAGGCGACTTTGGCGAGCGGCTTCCCTCATCGAGGCTTCCTCCGACTGGGACCTTACCGGCCAAGCTTTTCATTTTCGCTGTCATGGGGGCCCATTCAATTTCGACAGACAAGCCCATCATAGCGTAAGGGTGGTTCGAGCAAAACGCACACCTTACGGGTAGGCCAGGCAATCGGTAGCCGATCGTGCGGGAATCGAACTGGTATTCTAGAAATTCCCTCGGTGCCTGGGCTGCCAGCAGAAACGCGGTTTCGTCGTTTCCGTTCGCACGGCTATGAGCCGACTTGTCCGCTTTTGGACAACCTACCAGTCATAGCGGCCATGTTCGCTTGCGGGCATTCCCATCTAGAGCAGGTCCAAAGCAGACCTGTTTTCTCCTTCGACCTGCTTCATCGTGCATTGTCGAGGAGATTTTTCCGGCCGCCATCTGAGGAATTTCGCGCGGCTGCTGGATGAATGCGCATCAGCAGATCGTCAAATGAAAGGTTGCCGTCGACAGGAACAACAATTTCGCCGTCCCACGAATCGCTTGGCGGGAAGATTGAGCAACGAATCGACCAGTTCGGGAAAGTATCGCCCTAACGGCTTGCCGGACTCAGATTCTAGATCGACCT
>Ga0306921_10000866_pt1 | contig 28467 bp, 21 predicted proteins | sample sta12Cox44000080_FD_203760 | JGI IMG/M metagenome (GOLD analysis project Ga0306921, IMG submission 203760) | Lab enrichment of tropical soil microbial communities from Luquillo Experimental Forest, Puerto Rico - statoxic.12C.oxic.44.000.080 (v2)... | ecosystem: Environmental > Terrestrial >... | reverse complement strand
CCGCCGCTCAACTCCTGGGCTCGATTCCCATTGCCCCGGCCCCGCTGGTCGACCTGCTGGAAGACGAGCCGCTGGAACTTGAACTGGCAACAACGCTCCTGTACCAGCACTCGCACCATTCTTATCGGCAGATTCGCGGCGTTGTTGAGGGAATGACCGCGGCAGAGCGCGCGGAAATCATTGACCTCGGCCTGCGTCATCGCGGATGCCATGACGAGGTCGCACGCACGTTCAACAGCGGCCAGAAGTTTCGCTTCGACATACTTATGGACATCGGCGGCTTCCGCGACATGCACCGCCATCGCCGCTGCGTGCAGGTCCTCGAGGACTACACCACGCTGCATGGCTTCGACCGTCCTGACGACATCGACCGTGCAGGTCTCGCGGACCGCTACGACACAGCCATGGCACGGGCGCGCGAAACATCCACCGCACTTACCGTGCGACCGGCTGCCGAGGCCAGTGAGAACTCGCAGTATGTGATCCCGCTGGCCTATCGCAAACGTGCTCTCTTCAAGATGGACTTCGCCGAGGCGCTTTACATCAGCGAACTGCGAACCGGACCGGCCGGGCACTTCTCGTACCGCAAGGTGGCTCATGCCATGTACGAGGCTGTAGCCCAGCGTTATCCGGACCTGGCGAAGTACTTCCGCGTGACCGACGTGCGCCAGCCGGTTGATCTCCTCAAGCGGTGATCGATAAGCCCGAATTCATTCGCCAGACGCAAAACTCTCACCTCTCGAGCCGTTTTGGTTTGAAGACGGGCCAAAGTGGTTACCAAAGTCATGATGGCCCCATGATATTTCGCTATTTCTTCGCTTTCCAAACCGTGTATACTACGCCGTCAGCGACCCTCGACTAAGTCCGTACGGTTTGCGGAATGTTCACGACTGGTGCATCGTAACTAATAGATTAGAAAGCTCTTCCCCAAGGGGCAGAGCGCAAGGAGCAGCCCTCATGGCAGACGAGAAGACAGAAAAGAATCGCGCCGTCGATACCGCCATTTCGCTGATCGAAAAACAATTCGGCAAAGGCTCGATCATGAAGCTGGGAACAAAGGAAGCCGTTGTTCCCATCTCCGTGATCTCCACCGGATCAATTTCCTTTGACGCGGCGCTCGGAGTGGGCGGCGTACCACGTGGCCGGGTGATCGAAATCTTCGGCCCCGAAGCCAGCGGCAAGACCACAATCGCACTGCAAGTGATCGCTGAGGCGCAAAAGAACGGCGGCATGGCAGCGTTTGTCGACGCCGAACACGCCCTCGATCCCATTTACGCGAAGAAGCTCGGTGTGGACGTGGACAACTTGCTGGTCTCGCAGCCCGACTACGGCGAGCAGGCGCTCGAGATCGCCGAAGCGCTCGTCCGTTCCGGCGCAATCGATGTGCTCGTGGTTGACTCGGTCGCTGCGCTCGTCCCCAAGGCGGAACTTGACGGCGAAATGGGAGATAGCCACGTCGGACTGCAAGCGCGCCTCATGTCGCAGGCCTTGCGCAAGCTTACGGGCATCGTCGCAAAATCGCGTACCTGTCTTGTCTTCATCAACCAGATCCGCGAAAAGATTGGCGTGATGTTCGGCAATCCGGAAACCACCACCGGCGGTCGGGCGCTGAAGTTCTATTCCTCTGTCCGCATCGACATCCGCCGCATTGGCGCCATCAAAGACGGCGACCAGGTGGTCGGCTCACGCACCAAGGTCAAGATCGTCAAGAACAAAACGGCTGCGCCCTTCCGCGAGGCCGAGTTCGACATCGTCTACGGCGAAGGCATCTCGCACGAAGGCGACCTCATCGATCTGGCCGTGAACTTAAACCTGGTTGAGAAATCTGGCGCGTGGTTCAGCTACAAGAGCGACCGCATCGGTCAGGGACGTGAGAATGCCAAACAGTTCCTCAAGGAGAACGCCGACATCTGCGAAAAGCTCGAAGCCGAGGTGCGCAAGGCGCTGGGGCTGACCTCGATCGCGGAGAAGGCACAGGCTGCGGCGGCCAATGCCGAGGCGTCACCAACACCGGCGCCGAAAGCTGCTCCGGGACGAAAATAATTCTCTCCTCAGGGCGCTCCGATGTCCCAGGTTTAGCGCCAACAGAAGGCGCGAACCTGGGGCACGGCTTTTACCCAACAATTGCCTCGCGCCCTTGCTGCGGCATAAAATCGGACTCGATTCTCGCCCGCCGAGGCCAATTGAAACAGATCATCGCCATCTATCCCGGGTCCTTCGATCCGGTGACGAACGGACACCTCGATCTCATTAACCGGGGCTGCAAACTTTTCGATCGCCTCATCGTCGCTGTCGCACAGAATCCTGACAAAGGCGGCTCGCTCTTCAGCGTGGAAGAGCGGGTCGAGATGCTGAAGGCGATGACTGCCCAGATCGAGAACGCTACCGTCGACTCCTTCGAGGGCCTGTTGATGACCTACTGCATCCAAAAAAATGCCAATGCAGTGCTGCGCGGCATCCGGGCCGTCAGCGACTACGAATTCGAATTGCAGATGGCGCTGATGAACCGCAAAATCGAGCCGCGGGTCGAGACGGTCTTCATGATGCCGGCGGAAAAGTATTCATACCTCAGCTCGCGAATCGTGCGCGAAATCGCCTCGTTCGGCGGGCCGCTTACCGGTCTCGTGCCTGATATGGTGGAAGAACGCCTGCATCGTAGAATTCGAGAGAAGCGTTCGGCTGCGTTTGCCATCCTATCTAAGTAACTAAGTAAAGGGTCGACGAATGACAACAACAGGACTTCAGCTCTCCACCCCTCTCACCAATCGCATTCAGCGCATCGAAGTGTCGGCCACGATGGCCGTCGCGGCCGAAGCCGAGAAGCTGCGCGCCAACGGGGTCGACATTGTCGACTTTGGCGTTGGCGAGCCGCACTTCACCACGCCCCAGCACATCAAAGAAGCCGCCATCGCCGCCATCAACAACAATTTCTCGCGTTATACGGCGGCAGGAGGCACGGTGGAGTTGCGCGACGCGATCGTGAAGCGCCACGACGCCGACTTCGGCTCCGGCTACCAGCGTGAGGAGTGCATGGCGTCGGTGGGTGGCAAGCACGTCCTGTTCAACGCGATTCAGGTGCTGGTGGATCATGGCGACGAGGTGATCCTTCCCGTACCGTACTGGGTTTCCTTCAAAGACATGATCCGCTACTCCGGTGGCGAGCCGGTCTTCATCGTCACCGACGAGAAGGACGACTTTGCGCTGACGGCCGAAATGGTGGAGCGCGCCATCACGCCGCGCACCAAGCTGATCATCCTCAACTCGCCTTCGAATCCTTCTGGTGCAGTGATGAAGCCAGAAGACATGACCTCTGTGCTGCGTCTCGCGCATGAGCGCGGCATTTACGTTATCGCAGACGAATGCTACGTGTACCTGAATTACACCGGACGACTGTTCTCGGCCGGCGAAGTTCACGATGTGAAGGACCGGCTGCTGATCGTCGGCTCACTCTCAAAGACGTATGCCATGACGGGATGGCGTCTGGGCTACGTACTCGGTCCGGCGCCGATCGTGAGCGCGATGAACAAGCTACAAAGCCAGAGCACGTCAAATCCGACTTCGATCGTGCAGAAGGCGGCGGTAGCGGCGTTGAACGGTTCGCAGCAGTGTGTAGCGGATATGCGCACCGACTATATTCATCTGCGCGACATCGCTGTCGCCGGACTGCGCGCCATCCCCGGAATCACATGCGCGAATCCTCACGGGGCGTTTTATGTCTTCCCCAACTTGAGCCAGTATTTCGGCCGCCATGGCTTGAACTCCGCCGCTGACGTGGCACGCAAGCTCTTACAGGAAGCGCATGTGGCGCTTGTTCCGGGCGAAGCATTTGGCTCGAACCAGCACGCGCGGCTTTCGTATCCTGTAGAGGAGAAGGATCTGGAGCGAGGCTTGGAACGCATGCGCCGGTTCTTCGCCAGTCTGTAATTGATATTTTGATTTGGTTCGGTGGCCCAGGTTCGCGCCGTCTTCGGGCGCTAACCTGGGAGCGCAGCTAGCGTGTCATCCTGAGCGGAGGCGGCGCTCCTTTTGGCCCGCCGCAGTCGAAGGACCTGTCTGTCAGCTGAGCTTCCGCGTGCCGCCGGGAAACCGAAGCACTTATGTCCAGCCTTTATCCATTACTCCTGCTCCCGATTTTTGACGAGCGTCCGTGGGGCCTGCGTGACCTGCGTCCTGTCTACACAAAGATCGTGAAGGAACCGATCGGAGAGAGTTGGCTGACATGGCACGACAATCGCATCGCGAACGGGCCCTTCGCAGGACGTACCCTCGGCGACATCGCGACCGAGTACAAGCGGGCCCTGGTCGGCTCCGCTGCGGTTTGCGAAGATCGATTTCCCTTACTCGTGAAATTCTTGTTTCCCTCTGAGAAGCTTTCCGTGCAGGTTCATCCCGACGACGCGGCTGCGCGACAGGCCGGCGAGCCATGCGGCAAGACGGAATGCTGGTACGTGCTCGACGCGCAACCCGGCGCCCAAGTTGCGCTGGGACTCAAGGGGGGCACCACGACTGCCGAGTTCTGGGAGTCCATCCGCGAGAATCGCGCCGAAGAGCTGTTGAACTGGATCAACGTTTACCCAGGCGACATGCTCTTCGTCGCGGCGGGGACCGTTCACACCATCGGCGGAGGCATGGTGCTCGTTGAAACCCAGCAGACCTCCGACATTACCTATCGCCTGTACGACTATGGCCGCGGTCGGGAGCTGCGCATCAAGGACGGAATCGCGGCCGTTAAGCTCAACACAAGAGCGGGCAAAGTGGTTCATCAAGCTGGTGACGATCCAAATATGCTGGTGCGCTCGCCGTTCTTTCAGGTGGAAAAGCTGGAACTTCGAACGCCGCTCGACGCTCGTGTCACGGCAGAGTCGCCGCACATCATCGTCGCCATTGGCGGATCAGGCATCGTCGAATCTCCAGGCATGGAGCCGATCAGTTTCGCCAAGGGTGAGGCGGTCGTCGTCCCCGCCACTGTGCCGGGCTATTCGGTGCGTCCGCAATGGGATTTGGAGGTCATGCGCATGTCAGTACCCTCCGGCAGCGTTGCAGAACCTGTGACCAAGCTTGGATAATCATGGATTGCGTTGGCCGCATAGGTCGAACGCCGCCTTTGGCAAAGGAAGTCGCTTGGCGAGTTCACTCATCCCCAATTTCTATCCTGTAATCCTCGCCGGAGGCCGAGGCACGCGCTTCTGGCCGCTTAGCCGCAAACGCCGTGCGAAACAGCTGCTCCCCCTGAATAGCAGCAAATCGATGATCCAGGAGACTGTCGAACGCCTCGAGCCGCTTGCCCCCAGCGACAAGTTTTGGATCATCACAAATGGCGATCTGCACGAACCCATCGTGCAGCAACTACCACAATTGAACCCCAGGCAAGTACTCGCTGAGCCGGTTGGCCGCAACACTGCACCGGCCATCGGACTGGCGGCATTCATTCTGGAGCGCACGACCCCCGACGCGGTCATCGGAATGTTCCCCTCCGATCACGTGATCGTCGGCGAAGCCGAGTTCCGCAGCGACGTGCGAACCGCCGCCAAGATCGCTGCCGCTGACCCGAACATCGTGGTCATGGGAATCAAACCCACGCGCGCCGAAACCGGCTACGGCTACATCGAGGTCGCTTCCGGTGCGAGGCAGGATAGTCTGCCCGTCCAAGGTTTCGTCGAGAAGCCCGAGAAAGACGTCGCTGAACAATACCTGGCCGCTGGTAATTACTTCTGGAACAGCGGCATGTTCGTCTGGGGCGCGCACACCCTCGCCGACGCCTTGCGCGAGCATTTGCCCAAGACAGCACTGATTCTCGAACAGATCGCCGCGACCTACGGCAGCGCCGCGTTCGCCGCAAGATTCACCGAGCTCTATCCGAAATGCGGGAACATCAGCATCGACTACGCTGTGCTGGAGCCGCGCTCGCAGAAGGGCAACTCGGGAATTTTCTGCGTCCCAGCGATGTTCGGGTGGAACGACCTCGGCTCTTGGACTGCTCTCTACGAGCATCGGTGCGCTGAGGGCGCTGAACGACAGAACATCATTTCCTCTGCGGATAGCTTCACCCTCCATGCCCAAGGCAACTTCGTACACTCGGAAAAGTTCGTTGCGCTTGTCGGAGTGAATGATCTCGTCATCGTCGAAACCGAGGACGCCCTGCTCATCACAACTCGCGACAAGTGCCAGGATGTAGGAAAAATCGTGAAGTACCTTGACGAAAAGCAACTGGAGAAGCTGGTCTGAGGAGAGCAACTGGTTTGCTGCTCTGCCGCTATACTGACTATTTATCGATGCCCACTCCCATCAAATTCGGTACTGACGGATGGCGCGGCGTCATCGCCGCCGATTACACCTTTGAGAATGTGCGACGCGTCGGTAACGCCATCGCGCACTACGTCCACGGGAACGAAGACGCCTCCAAGGGGCTCGTCGTCGGTTACGACACCCGCTTCAGCTCGCGGGCCTTCGCGGAGGCGATCTCGGAAGTTCTGGCCGCAGCAGGCATCCCGATCCATCTTTCCGACGACTACACGCCAACTCCAGCGCTTTCCTACGCTGTCGTGAATCTTGAAGCCACCGGCGGAGTGATGATCACCTCCAGCCACAATCCGTTTAACTGGAATGGCGTGAAATACAAAGCGGGCTACGGCGGCTCGGCTACGCCAGCAATCATCAAGTCGATTGAGTTCGCCCTCGACGCTCCACCTATTGAGCGGCCCGGCGGGAGCGTTAAATCCGCTGACTTTAAAACTCCCTACGTCGCAGCGCTGAAGAAATTCGTCGATCTTGCTGCCATCAAGAAAGCGAACTTCAAATTTGCCATCGACAGCATGTACGGTTCCGGTCGCGGAGTGCTGAAAGGCATCTTCGCCGACGCCGGCATTGACTACATCGAAATTCGCGGCGAGGTCAATCCCGCATTTCCCGGTATTAACCCGGAACCCATTCTTCCGCACATCGCCCTGCTGCAGGAGACCGTCGTTCGCGAGAATTGCCAGGCCGGACTCGCGACCGATGGAGATGCCGACCGGCTGGGCGCAGTTGCAGAAGACAGCAGCTTTGTCGATTCGCACAAAATCTTCTCCTTGATCCTCGAGTGGCTGCTAAAGCGTAAGCAATGGCCCGGTGAAGTGGTTCGCGCTTTCAACACCACGAGGATGATCGATCGCATCGCAGGCAACTACGGTCGCAAAATGCACGAGTGCGGAATCGGCTTCAAGTACATTTGCGACCTCATGCTTGAGCGCGACATCCTCATTGGCGGTGAGGAGTCCGGAGGCATCGGGATTCGCCGCCACCTGCCGGAGCGTGACGGCATTCTGAATTCTCTACTGCTCGCCAACATCGTGGCCGACGAAGGCAAGCCGCTCGGACAGCTCGTCCGCGACCTGCAGCGGGCGTACGGCGAGCACCACTACGCCCGCACCGATCTTCACCTCACGCAAGAGGCCAAGCAAGAAGCCATGCGTCGCGTCCAAGCCAGGCCGGAGAGGATTGGCAGCTTCCGTGTGATCGATGTCGGTACGCTCGACGGCGTGAAGTTCTTCCTCGATGCACCTACCAACGGCAACGGCGCCGAAGCCTGGGTGCTGGTCCGGTCGTCGGGAACCGAGCCCTTGTTGCGAATCTATTGCGAGGCCGCGACGCCCAAGTTGGTCGCGCAAATCCTGCGCGAGACCGAGGCGTTCGTGAAGGCACCGGTCGAAGTGGAGGCTCGGTAATGGAGCAACTGAACACCACCGCCGCGCCGGATTCGCCCGCGCCAGTAAGCGATAGCCCCGAGGCTCGCCGTTACAACCGTATCCGCCGCTGGCTCGGCATCGCCGACGCGATCATCGGCTTCCTCCTCCTGGTGGTTCTGCTCGTTACCGGATGGACGGGCTGGTTACGTGACTGGTCCTATCACCTCGGTTATCAGCATTACTTCCTGGCGGTGTTCCTCTACGTGCTGATGTTTTCGCTGATCGTGAAAGCGCTCAGCGCGCCGCTGGATTACTTCGGCTTCGGCCTCGAGCACCGCTACAACCTCTCCAACCAGAAGATGCGCTCCTGGCTCTGGGACGAGTTGAAGGGCTGGCTGGTCGGCCTGGTCATTGGGGCCATCTTCGTCGAACTGATCTACGCCATCATCCGCCTTGCCCCGCAACGTTGGTGGATCATCGCATGGGCCGTTTTCGTAGGCCTCTTTCTGCTCATTGTGCAGCTCGCGCCTGTGGTCCTGTTCCCGCTCTTCTACAAATTTGAACCGCTCAACAATGATTCGCTGCGCGAGCGGCTCACCCGGCTGGGCGAGCGCGCCGGAACCCGAGTGCGCGGCGTGTATGAGTGGAAGCTCTCGGAGAAGTCCAAGAAAGCCAACGCGGCTTTAATGGGTATCGGCCGCACCCGCCGCATCATCCTCGCCGACACGCTGCTACAGAACTTCACCAACGACGAGATTGAAGCCGTGCTCGCCCACGAGCTCGGACACCATGTCCGCCGCCACATCGTGAAGGGTATTCTTATGCAGGTGGGCATCACGTTCTTCGGGTTCTGGCTGACCAACCAGGTACTGCGCTTCGCCCTCGCCCACGACTGGTTTCCGGTGCTCGATCCGCGGCTCTACGACTTTGCCAATCTGCCTCTTATCATCCTGGTGGCGACGGTGTTGGGCTTTCTCCTGATGCCGGCTCTGAACGCGCTCTCGCGCCAGCACGAGCGCGAAGCCGACCTCTACGCATGGGAGAGCATTCCAGCCATCGGCCCATTCGTGACGGCCATGACCAAGCTGGCCGACCAGAACCTCGCCGAGCGCACTCCCTCACGTTTCGTGGAGTGGTTCTTCGAGTCACACCCGTCGATTCAGAAGCGCGTCGCCGCCGCTGAAGCGTGGGCCGAAACGCAGCAACAAGTCAATTAAGGAAGTCTTTTACCGCGGCTGTTTAGATTCCATTGGTCAGGGGAAGATTATCCCTAACCGATTGAAAAATACAGCAGTTAACGTGCTTCTGTCGGTTGGACTTAGAAGCGCAAGTTTTGCCGACTCTTCACCATAATGAGTATGGCGCGGCCTCTTTCTACCTCAACTTGCTTGGATTCGGGCAGCAGTGGGCTTGCCCAGCGTGTCTTCCTGTAATTTATGCAGTGGACGATCGGCGGCAGCACACTCAATGCCTTGCGTTTTGCTCGTGGGTGGCTGCTCATTGGAGCTTTCAAAACGCTGAAGCGTTGGCTCTCAACACAACTTTAGGCGAGTACGAACTCTTCGCAAGTCCTCTTCCGTATCGACTCCAACGGTATCGAACGGCGTCTCGGCCACGTGGATCGCGATGCCATTGTCAAGAAACCGCAATTGTTCCAGCCGCTCGCTGCGCTCTAACTGCGATTCAGGCCAGGTGCAGAACGCGTCCAGCGCGGCTTTCGAGTAGGCATAAAAGCCGAGGTGTTTGAAGTAGGTGATGTTTCGGCTGCCGTCGCGATCAAAGGGAATCGTCGCGCGCGAGAAATACAGAGCGCGGCCGTCCTGGGCGGTGACGACTTTCACGGCGTTGGGATTGTCGATGTCTTCGGCGGCGCACGGTGTCTTCAGAGTCCCAACCTGCACATCGGCACGCCGCATCAGCGCCAGAAGCGCGTCGAGATGCTCCGGGCGCACCATCGGCTCATCGCCCTGCACGTTGATGTAGACATCAGCAGGAACTGTCTGTGCGACCTCATGAACGCGGTCGGTCCCGCTGCGGTGGGACGAGGACGTCATGCGCACATTCCATCCGTTCGCCTGGCATACCCCTCGGATGTCTTCAGAATCGGTGGCGACGATAACGTCGGCGAGCTCAGGACACGCGCGTACACCTTCGTAAACATGCGCCAGCATCGGTCGCCCGTTGATCTCACGCAGGATCTTGCGGGGAAGCCGGGTCGAGGGCAACCGTGCGGGGATGATGGCAATGGCTTTCACGGAGGTAGTGTGCGGGGTTCACGGCTTGTAGCGCAAGTAGAGCCGAGACAGTGGAGAGTGGTTAGGGGTAGTGCATAGAAAAGACATGAAATCCTGAGGGCGCGCAGCAAAGCCGGGCTTAAAACCCCTCATGAAGAAGCCAGTGTTTTCACCACGCGGGAAGCGTGGTGCTTCCCCCGGGAAAATTCAAACGACTGTTCGAATTCGCATTGACCCGCCCCATCACGGCCTAATAAAATCAACTGCTTATACCTTCCCCCGGGAAAATCGCTGTGCCGCTATACGAATACCAATGTAAAAGCTGCCATAGCCTCACGGAGCGCATACAAAAGTTCTCCGATCCACCTCTTACCAAATGTCCGCATTGCGGAGGCGAGCTTGAGCAGTTAATTTCCGCTCCTGCCGTGCAATTCAAAGGAGCCGGTTGGTACGTGACCGACTATGCCAAGAAGTCGGGAGGGCCTGCCGCCGCCGGAAACGGAACTAATCCTTCATCTGCGCCTGCGTCCGACGCTAAGTCTTCTTCCACAGAGACCAAGCCGGGCGCTTCCAAATCCGAAGCATCTACTGGCAAAGACGCCACGTAGGCCAGAAGGAGAAACAGGTCATGCCCAAAGACGCTTTGACCATTACGGACGACCGCACTGATAAGACATACGAACTGCCCATCGAGCACGAAACCATTCGTGCGATGGACCTCCGCCAGATCAAAGTCAACCCCGACGATTTTGGTCTCATGACGTACGATCCCGCCTTCATGAACACGGCCGATTGCAAGAGCACAATCACCTACATTGATGGCGACAAGGGCATACTCCGTTATCGCGGATATGACATCGACGACCTGGCTGAAAATTGCACGTTCCTCCAGGTCGCTTATCTGCTGCTCCACGGCGAGCTCCCCAATCCCGAGCGTGAACGGGAATGGGTGCACGACATCACCTTCCACACCATGCTGCACGAGAACAGTAAGCACTTCATCGATGGCTTCCGCTACGACGCGCATCCAATGGGGATTCTCGTCAGCACGCTGGCGGCGCTCTCTACTGTCTATCCGGAAGCGCGCCACGTTCGCGACCGCGAAGTCCGGCATAAGCAGGTTGTCCGCCTGATTGCCAAAATGCCGACTTTGGCGGCGTACTCTTACAGGCACCGCATGGGTCATCCGTACATTTATCCGGACAACGATCTCAGCTACACCGAGAACTTCATGAACATGCTTTGGCGCATGACAGAGCCGAAGTATGTGGCCAGCCCCGTGATCGCCCGCGCGCTCGATATTCTGTTCATCCTGCACGCCGATCACGAGCAGAACTGCAGCTCCACCACCATGCGCGTCGTAGGCAGCGCTGAAGCTGATCCGTATCTCTCCATGGCGGCGGCAGCGGCTGCGCTGGCGGGCCCGCTGCACGGCGGCGCCAATGAAGAAGCATTGCGGATGCTCGACGAAATCGGCTCGGTGGCCAACATCCCCAACTACATCAAGCGGGTGAAGGCCGGCGAAATTAAGTTGATGGGCTTCGGGCACCGTGTCTACAAGAACTACGATCCGCGCGCGCGTATCATCAAAGAAGTCGCCGACCAGGTGTTCGAAGTTACGGGCCGCAATACCAAGATCGACATTGCACTCGAACTCGAACGCATTGCTCTGAGCGATGACTACTTTGTAACCCGCAAGCTCTATCCCAACGTCGACTTCTACTCTGGCATCATCTACCAGGCGATGGGATTCCAGCCTGACATGTTTACTGTGCTGTTTGCTATTCCGCGCGCTGCGGGATGGCTGGCGCAGTGGAATGAACTCATGACTGATGCCGAGCAGAAGATCTCGCGCCCGCGCCAGATCTACCTCGGCGAGCAGCATCGCAAGGTCACGACTCACAGCAGGGCGGCCGATCCTATCGCCATCAAGCAGCCGAGGCCCGTGGCTGTTCGGTAGTATGTCATCGCTCGGGGCCCTGATCGGCGGGGTGCTTCGCCATCCGAAGCACCCCGTTTATGGTTGCCCATGACCAGCACCCGTCCCGCTGGTGTGACCGCGATCGTCGCACTCTGCATTGTCGCAGCGCTCACATCACTCGCTTTCGCGCTGTTGATCGCGACGGGGCGGATTCCACTTTCATCGGGAGGTTTCCTCGTTGGTGGCGGCCTGGAACAACTCGGCCCCGTCGCCTTCCTGCTCTACGCTGCTTTGCTTCTGCTTCTCGCCATCGCACTCTGCAGACGTCTGCGCTTTGCGCGCCGGGCAACTGCGCTGGCTGCGATTCTCGGCATCGCATTGGCGGTCCCCGCTATCTCCAGCGCCGTGGTGGATTCACGCCTCTTCGCCATCGCACGCGAAGGCCTGCAAATCATCGTGCGGGTCATGATCGTCTTCTACCTCAGTCAGAAGCCGGTCAAAGAATGGTTTGCGCAAGGCACAACTGAGTAGCACCGCTTGCCCATCTCCACTTGTCTTTCCTACCTCTCGCCCCTATAGTCGTACCGTTGTTTCGAGCAGGAGGAATTCATGCTCAAAGGATTTCGCGAGTTCGTGTTGCGCGGCAACGTTGTGGACATGGCAGTGGGCGTGGTTATCGGCGCCGCCTTCGGCGCCATCGTCACCGCACTCGTCAAAGACCTGCTCACACCGCTGATTGCTGCGCTGGTCGGCAAACCGGATTTCTCTGGATATGTCTTCGAAGTGAATGGCTCAAAGTTTCTCTACGGCGACTTTATCAACGCGGTCGTCTCGTTTCTACTGATCGCTGCCGCTATCTATTACTTTGTCGTTCTCCCCGTCAACGCGCTCATGGCGCGCATTCACCAGAACGAGCCGGCAGCTGCGCCCGACAAGAAGCAATGCCCGGAGTGCCGCAGCGATATTCCCATCGCCGCGCGTAAATGCGCTTATTGCACTTCGGTGGTTGCGTGAGCCGGCGAAAAATTGCTCTGAATTCCGCCTGCCAAACGCGAAAAATCGTGCACCATTCGGGGCGAGTTTTCGTCCTGAAACGGGCTTCTTTGAGAGCGCCCTGTTACCAACCAGACACTACCGTTCAACCTACTGAAAATAGGTAGCTTAGCAAGTAACATCGCCCTTCAAACCGACCTCGTTTCATGGTAAAATAAATAAGTATCGGTGGGCCCCTCAAATCGTTGAAATTACGGGTACTTGAGCCACATCGCCGGGTTAGCCCGAACCCCGCCGGGATCCCACCGTGACGAAGCCGGAACCGCCAATGGTGCGCGTTCTGCATGAAATGGAGCACGATGTCCCCGACCGACACGCAAGCTGCCAAAGCCACTAGCGAGAAAAACAATTTCGAAACCGAGAAGATGAAGCCGTCGCCGAACGGTAAGAACGGCAACGGCCAGTCCGCTACCGACTACACTGCCGAATCCATCAAAGTGCTGGGCGGCATGGAAGCTGTGCGCAAGCGTCCCGCCATGTACATCGGCTCGACCGGAGACATGGGTCTGCACCATCTCGTCTACGAAGTGGTCGACAACTCCGTCGACGAAGCGCTGGCCGGCTTCGCCGATCGTATCGACGTCACGATTCACATCGACAACTCGATCACGGTCGTCGATAACGGCCGCGGTATCCCGACCGGCGAAATGGATGTCGACGGCGAGCGTCTTGCTGCGGCCCAGGTTGTGATGACGGTGTTGCACGCCGGCGGCAAGTTCGACAGCTCGACCTACAAAGTCTCCGGCGGATTGCACGGTGTCGGCGTCTCCGTGGTCAACGCCCTCAGCAGCTTGCTTGAGTTGGAGATCTGGCGCGACGGGGCGGTGTGGGAGCAGACGTATTCCAAGGGTGAGCCCACCAGCAAGTTCAAGAAGACGGGCACGACGAAGAAGCGCGGCACCAAGGTCCACTTCGTTCCGGACGCGACGATCTTCTCGACGACGGAATACAACTACGACACGCTGGCGCAGCGGCTGCGCGAGCTCGCCTTCCTCAACAAAGGCTTGCTCATCACGCTTACCGACGAGCGCACGACCGATCCGAAGACCGGCGAACCCAAGCGCGCGGAGTTCAAATTCAATGGTGGAATCGCGGAGTTCATCAAGCACCTGAACCGCGGCAAATCGGTCTTGCACGACAAGCCGATCTACATGGAAGCGGAGCGCGACGGCGTCGCCATGGAAATCGCGCTGCAGTACAACGATGGATACTCCGAAACGGTTTTCAGCTTCGCCAACAACATCAATACAGTTGACGGCGGCTCGCACTTGTCGGGCTTCCGCACTTCGCTGACTCGCACCATCAACTACGCCGGCCAGCAACTCGGTCTTTTCAAGGACGTAAAAGAGAACCTGACCGGAGACGACGTTCGTGAAGGATTGGTCGCTGTTGTCAGCGTGAAGCTTTCGCAGCCGCAGTTCGAAGGCCAGACCAAGGGCAAGCTCAACTCCGACATTGCCGGAATCGTACAGGCGTTCGTGAATGAGCGCCTGGGAGCGTTCTTCGAACTGAATCCGCCGGTTGCGCGCAAGATCATCAACAAGGCGATCGAAGCTGCGCGCGCACGCGAAGCGGCCCGCAAGGCCCGCGATCTTACCCGGCGTAAGGGTGCGCTCGACGGCGGAGGTCTACCTGGCAAACTCGCCGATTGCTCCGAACGTCAGCCAGACCGCTGCGAAGTGTACCTGGTCGAAGGTGAAAGCGCAGGTGGCACCGCCAAGCAGGGACGCGACCGCCGCTTCCAGGCGATCCTGCCGCTCAAGGGAAAGATTCTCAACGTTGAGAAGGCGCGCTACGACAAGATGCTGGGCCACGAAGAAATCCGCGCCATGATCACGGCGCTGGGCACCGGCATCGGCAAAGAAGACTTTGACATCTCGAAGCTACGTTACGGCAAGATCATCCTGATGACCGACGCCGACGTCGACGGCTCGCACATTCGCACGCTGCTGCTGACGTTCTTCTTCCGCCACATGGATGAGCTGATTAAACGGGGCAACGTTTTCATCGCTCAGCCGCCGCTGTATCGCATCAAGAAGGGCAAATTTGAGCAGTACATCAAGAACGACGCCGAATTCGTGAAGGTTATGGTCAAGCGCGCCGCCGACGGCATCATCGTGCGTTACGGCGAAGGTGCAGCCGCGCTCGATGGTGCTCCGCTGACGCGGTTCATGACGACACTCAACGAGTACCTCGGCTTCGTCGACAAGGTGGACAAGCGCATCCGCAATGAAGTGATTACGGAAATGCTTCCAAAGTTCGACCTAGCGAAGCGCGCCGACTTCGAAGGAGACAAGTCGCATCCGCCGAAGAAGATCACCGAACTGGAGAAGGCGCTCAAGGGCAGTGCGAAGGAACAGAATCTCAAGTCGGTGGAAAGACATTTCGAAGAAGAGCACAGCCTCTGGGAGTGCCACTTCGTCAATGCGCAGGGCGCAACCCACATTGTCAATTGGGAACTGGCTTCCTCGCCCGAATACCGGCAGATGATGTCGAAGTACAAGCAGATCGAGCAGTACATGCAGCCGCCGTACTACATCGAAACCATCAAGAAGGAATCGGGCAGCAACGGCAAGGAAGAACTCAGCGATGCCGAGCGCGCCGAGCAGGAGAAGGCCGAGCAGAAAAGCCCCAAGACCTCCAAGCGCAAGGCGGAGGCCGAGACCGTGGAAAAGCAGACGGTACGAGACCTATTCGACTATGTGCTTAACGAGGGCCGCAAAGACTACACCATCCAACGCTACAAAGGGCTGGGCGAGATGAGTTCGCAGCAGCTCTGGGAAACCACTATGGATCCCGAGCGCCGCACGTTGCTCGAAGTCAAGCTCGAGGACTTTGCCGAGACCGAATCCATCTTCTCCACGCTCATGGGCGAGGATGTGGAGCTGCGTCGCAAGTTCATTGAAGACAATGCCCTCGACGTGAAGAACCTAGATATTTAGCTTTTGCCTCCCCACAATTGCCAAAAGCAGGCAATTGTGGGCTGCCCTATGTCGCTAACCTGGGTGTCGATCGACATCCTCAACATTCCCGCGGAAGCGACGTGGTACAACAACTTACGCATGGCTTCCCCGATCCTCCCTAAACTCAGCCTGCCGCAATACGCTGCCCTGACCTTGCTCTTTTTCTTCCTGGTGCAGTGCCTGTGGTTCATGGCCCACATTTCCATCACGCAGATGGAGAGCAGCTACATCGAAGACGGCCTTCTGCATGTCGACGGCCTCGTCAATGCCGGAACCGAATACCACTCTCCGCTGATTCCGGTGCTTGCCGGAGTCCCAGCGCGGGCCATCGATCCGCAGGCGAACTTCGGTCACCTCAGCGAATACCGTTTGCTGATTCGCCTGCCATTTCTCGTCGCGGGCCTGCTGCTCGGCGCGTCGCTCTGGTATGTCGCCCGTAGGCTCTACGGCAACTTCGGCGGCTACATCGCGCTCGGCCTTTACTGTTTCTCGCCCATGGTCATCACGCGCTCCAGCCAGGTGCAGCCTGACATCATCGGTGCCTGGGGAGCCTTCGGACTGATCTTCACCGGAATCGCCGCTGCCCACACCCTCTATGCGCCGCGTGACGTCGTCTTCTGGAACTGGAAGCGCATTCTCCTTATGGGGATCTCGATCGCTCTCTGCATTGGCGCGCAATGGTCCCTGTGGCTGGTTCTGCTTCCCGCGCTTGGGTTCATGCTATGGGTAGGGCAGGTGCGGCCCATGGCGGCGCTCGCCATCTTCGCCGCTGCCTGTGGCGTCGGACTTGTCCTGCTCTGGGCTGTCTTCACCTTTCGCCCCGCAACCTTTGTCGAAGCCCTGCACGCTGCCAATTGGGTCGAATTCTCACCAGCGTTGCTTTCCTCCAAGTCCACCGTGACCCTGCTCTGGCTTTTCTTCGTGCAGAACGGCCTCGGGACACTGGTCCTGCTGCTGACTTCACTGCTGACCTTTGGCGTCTGGCGTCGCGCCCGCTATTTCGGCAATGCCGCTCCGCTCATCACCGCCGTCCTGCTGATCGCTGCCGGGCTTACCATGCAACACTTTGCCGGCATTGAGTTTCTCTTCGTCGCCCTGCCGTTTCTCATGCTCTTTATGGCCGGAGTCTCCGCCGACCTGTTGGAAAGCCGTTATGCCGTCTTCGCAAATGCGATAATTGTCGGAGTACTGATCGCTAACGCCGTGGTCGACATGGGCGGGCTGCTGCAGCTGGCTCGCCCCCTGTCCCGCTGACAATGAACCGCTGACAACTTTTCCGCATCCTATGGGTTGGCATCAGTAGAAATCATGTTGGGTGGAGCGTTATTGCGGAAGGCCAGGCGAGGCAGGCTTGTCATCCTGCCCCTGATCGGACTCGCGCTGCTCGCGCTTGGCTCCACCGGACTTGCGACCGCTCAGGTTCACGGCGTACCGCCTTCTGTCACCTCGATCCAGTTTCATGTGCCGCCGTTCTTGCCCAACATTATGCCCAGCGTGACCTCGCTTGGTCCAAGTCCTTTCACGAATCATGCCGGGCTGATTCCGCCGCCCTATGGGGTTCCGCGCTCCATCTATGGCCATGGTATCTATGGTCACGGCCACAGTAACGGATATGGATACTACGGCTCTGGCGGGTATGTATATCCCTATTACGCTCCCGTCTACGACACATCAGCGGACTATGATCCCGGTCCATACTTGTACTCCGGCCCGCCCGCCGAACAGACGCTGCACATCGTGGTTGATACTCCGCCTGCACACCGCGCAGCCGATCCCGACGACAACGATGCACCTGCTTCCGCTGCTGCGAAACAACCGAAGCATGAGCACGACGCCAGCCCCGTGGAGCCCACCGTTCTTGTCTTTCGCGATGGGCACAAGCTGGAAGTGACAAACTACGCCATCATGGGTCAGACCCTGTACGTTTTCGACACGCGCAGCCAAAAGATCGCGCTCGGCGATCTGGATGTTCCGGCCACTATTAAAGCCAACGACGACCGCGGCGTCGAGTTCCAGCTACCGAAGCCAAAGCAGAGCTAGCTCCTCTGGGCATAAAGGACCGCCGAGACTCAGAGGTCACGGAGAATTCCAATTGCTTGGTTTTCGCGGCGTCTTGGGGGGATGATTTTCGCTGGAACCGGGTCGGAGTCGAAGGTGGAAAAGCGCCCTTACTTTACCCTTCTTTATGTCCCGCAAGGCGCTGAATAGTAAACACTTATGTCCAATCTTCGGATCTCTCCCCGTGCTATACTGGAGGGTGCTCTTCGACCTCAATTTTCCCCCAAGATTTGCATCAGGAAGGAACTGCTGAAAGCCAATAGCTGACGGCTGATAGCGCATTCATGGCTGACGATCCCAACCAGCAACTCCCGCTCGACGGCGGACGCGCCGGCAACATTCAACCCGTCAACATTGAAGACGAGATGCGGCGTTCGTATCTCGACTATTCAATGTCGGTGATCATCGGCCGCGCACTGCCTGATGTGCGCGACGGCCTCAAGCCGGTGCATCGCCGCATCTTGTACACGATGCAGCAGATGGGACTGCAGCCCAACAAGGCAACCCGCAAGTGCGCCCGCATTGTTGGCGACGTGATGGGCAAATACCATCCCCACGGCAACTTGGCCGTCTACGACGCGCTCGTCCGTCTCGCGCAAGACTGGTCGATGCGGTATCCTCTCATTTTCGGACAGGGAAATTTTGGCTCCATCGACGGAGATCCACCGGCAGCCGACCGTTACACGGAAGCGAAGCTCGCGGAAGTCGCGATGCCTTTGCTCGAGGACCTCGACAAGGAGACAGTTGACTTCCATCCCAACTACGACGACAGCGAGGTCGAGCCCGATGTTCTTCCGGCGCGCATCCCGAATCTCATCGTCAACGGCTCCAACGGCATCGCGGTGGGCATGGCGACCAACATCCCGCCGCACAACCTGACTGAGATCGTCGATGCCTGCATCATGCTGGTGAACAATCCGCACACGACGCTGGCCGACATCATGAAGTTCGTGCAAGGCCCCGATTTCCCGACTGGCGGATTCATCCACGGACGCAGCGGCATTCACGAGGCGTACCGCACCGGACGTGGCCGCTTCATCATGCGCGCCAAGGCCGCCATCGAGCACCTCACTAAGGACAAAGACGCCATCGTCGTCACCGAGATTCCTTACCAGGTCAACAAAGCGCGCCTCATCGAGCGCATTGCCGAGCTGGTGAACAACAAGGTCATCGACGAAATCAGCGACATCCGCGACGAGAGCGATCGCGACGGCATGCGCATCGTCATCGAACTCAAGCGCGGCGGCGAGCCCCAGATCGTGCTCAACCAGCTCTTCAAGCACACCTCGATGCAGGAGAGCTTCAGCATGATCTTCCTGGCGGTCGTCAATGGCCAGCCCAAGGAAATGGGCCTGGTGCAGGCCATCCAGCACTTCGTCGATCACCGAATCGACGTGGTGCGGCGCCGCACTGCGTTCCTGCTGCAGAAGGCGCGCGACCGAGAGCACATCCTCGAGGGATACCAGGCCGCACTTGATCGCGTCGACGACGTGATCCGCATTATTCGTGGCAGCGAGAACCGCGTCGACGCCCGGAACAACCTCGTCGAGTACTTCTCAGGAAAGACGATTACGGTCTTCGAAGGAAATGCTTCTTCGCGCAAGCTAGCCACCCTGAAGGGGACAGAGCCCAAGACCCTGACGCGTCCGTTCGACGCCGCCCAGGCCGACGCAATCCTCGAACTCCAACTACATCGCCTGACGCGCCTGTCGATCGACGAGATCCTCAAAGAGCTGGCTGACGTGCGCGAGCGCATCGCCGAGTACGAAGCCATCCTGGCATCCGAGAAGAAGCTGCGCAACGTCATCGTCAAAGAGCTCGAAGAGATCAAGAAGCACTACGGCGACGACCGCCGTACCGTCATTCAGGACGAAGCCGCCGAGATCAACCTCGAAGACCTCATCGCCGACGAGCAGGTAGCGGTCACGCTCAGCCACTCCGGCTACATGAAGCGCACGGCGATCTCCACCTATCGCCAGCAGCGTCGGGGAGGCACCGGCCGCAAAGGCATGAGCACGCGCGAAGAGGATTTTGTCGAGCAGCTCTTCATCGCATCGACGCACGACTACATGCTCATCTTCACCAACACCGGCCGCGTCTACTGGATCAAGGTGTACGAGATCCCCGAGCTTGGCGCCGCCGGAAAAGGAAAAGCGATCGCGAGCCTCGTCTCGTTACAGCCCGGCGAAACCGTGCGTGCTGTACTGGCCGTCCGAGATCTCGAAGAAGAAGGCAAGTACGTCTTCTTCGCCACGCGCAGCGGCACCGTGAAGAAAACGCCGCTCAAGGACTTCTGCAACGTCATGATGCGCGGCATCATCGCCATAAACATCGACAAAGAGGACGAGCTTGTCGCCGCCAACTGCACCGACGGCAACCAGATCGTCTTCCTCGCCTCGCACGACGGCCTCGCCATCCGCTTCGACGAAGCTGACGTTCGCCCGATGGGACGCCCCGCCTACGGCGTCCGGGGCATGGATCTTCAGCGTGGCGATTACGTCGTTGGCATGGCGGTTACGCCGAAGGTCCGTACGAAGGACAAGGAAGGCGAGGAAGAGTCGAACCTGATTCTCTCTGTTGCCGAGATGGGCTACGGTAAACGCACTGACGTCGACGAGTATCGCCTGCAATCGCGCGGCGGAAAGGGCGTGATCAACGTGAAGACCACCGCCCGCAACGGCAAGGTCGTCTCGATTATGCTAGTAAACGAGAAGTCCGAACTAATGGTCATCAGCCAGTTCGGCAAGATCATCCGCATCGACACCAAGAACATTCGCGAAGCCGGACGCTCCACGCAGGGCGTTCGTCTGCTGCACCTCGAAGAGGGCGACCGCGTCGCTGCCGCGTCGGTCATTCCTCCCGAGGAGACCAATGGAAACGGCAATGGCGAAACGCCGATGCTGGTGCAGTAGAACAAAGCAACCAGACGCGAAAATAGCGGGACGTCTGGCGGTTTTATAAAGGGCGCGAGAGATCGCGCCCCTCGCTTTTTGCGATAGTATGTCGGCGAGGGTGGCAATGGATAAAGTAAATCTCGCCCAAAAGTTTTCGCGCTTTTCTGACCAGTACAGTCCCAAGATCGTCGGCGAACTTAACGATTTTTATGTCAAGCTGGTGAAATTTCAGGGGCCGTTTGTCTGGCACCATCACGATGTCGAGGACGAGTTGTTCTTTGTGGTCAAGGGCGCGATGCGGATGGGCGTGCGGGAGAACGGCGTCGAACGCGAGATCGTCGTCGGTCCCGGCGAGTTCATCATCATGCCACACGGCGTCGAGCACTGTCCCTCGGCCGACGAGGAGACGCAGGTCATGCTGCTTGAGCCGAAGAGCACGCTGAACACCGGGAACGTGGAGAGCGAGCGCACGCTGCGCGAACTCGAGAAGGTCTAACTCTAACCAGCAACCACCTTGGCGCTGCCGTTGTGAGCGCCGGGTGACGAGACCAGATTGACGATCGCGCGAGCGATTTTGGCACCGGCAATCGGCGATGGTTCGATGGGGTTGGCATAGTCGGCAGGTGAGGAACAAATAAATCGCAGATCGATTATTGCAGGCCCGACTCTATCCCGACCCTCAAGATAACATCGTTGTTGAGGCGAGAGCTGCAGGTATATCAAGGATATCGAGTTTCATCAGCGCGTCATTGCCTCCCGCGCTGAGGACGAGGTGCGAAGCATCGGGCGGTATCCGCTGCAATTGAGCAGGAACTTCCTCGGTTGTTGTCCCGTCTACAGCCAGAAGTGATGCCCGCCAGCCTTCCGGCAGAAGCTCGCGAACCTGCGAGATTACGCCCCGCCCACCTCGGGTATAGCTAGCTTAACTAGCGTTGTCGAAGATGGAGTCGCCAACCAGAACAATGTGCATAAGTCTCTCTTTATCACCGTCCCTCATGAGGTCGAAGCACGGCCGATCTCGGGATAGCTGCCGATGGCAGCGGAGCCTTAACTATTGTTAGCGAAAATTCCAGCGCGTTAAAACCCGCAGTTAATTGCGAAGGATCTTGTTCGCCTTCGGTCCGTTTTGTGGCAACAATCTGAGCAATTCGCCCACCGTCTTCTTAAGCACCGGATGCACCATATCCGGCGCGATCTCGGCCAGAGGTTCGAGTACGAACCTCCGCTCCGTCATTTGAGGGTGCGGCACGGTCAATTGCGGCGTGTCGATTGTTTGCGCGCCGAACAGCAGGATGTCGATATCGATCACGCGTGGCCCTTTTGGCTGCGTCCGAACCCGGCCCATCGACTTCTCAATGACCAGAATACCCGCCAGAAATTCGCGCGGCGTTAAATCGGTCCGCACCGCCACCGCGCAGTTCAGGAACCAGGGCTGATCGATCACCTCGACTGGCTCGGTCTCGTAAAGCGACGACACCTCAGCCACATCGCCCAAGCCCAGAAGCCGCCCGATGGCGTTGCGCAGGTTAGCCTGCCGGTCGCCGAGGTTCGAGCCCAGGGAGAGATAGACCGTCTTCTTCACGCAGGTATGGTAGCGCGGGGAAGCAGTTGCCGGTTGCCAGTTGTCAGCTTCTGGCACGGACGCAGGGAATTCCCAGGTTAGCTTTGCGGATTGAACCCGATCTGTGTAGACCCGTCGAATCCGCGGCCAGGGTCAGTCCGCGATCGCCAAGAGGTCTTCCGGGTACCGTGCCGCCTCGGCTTCGTCGAGCGTGACTTCTTCCCAGTACGAATCGTCACGCAGAATGCGCGACACGATGGCGGTATGCATGGCGTGGCCGGCCTTGTCGGCCTTCACGTATCCAAGAATGCGTTTGCCGAACAGCGCCAGGTCCCCGATCAGATCGAGGACCTTGTGTCTTACAAACTCGTCGGCATAGCGCAGCGGAGGATTGTCAATCCCGTCTGCGGTAAGCACAATGCAGCTCTCGCGCGTGGCGCCGCGAATCAATCCCAGGTTGAGCATCGCGCGCTGCTGCTCGAGAAAGCCGAAGGTACGTGCCGGAGCGATCTCCTCCACGTAGTTGCCATTGTTGAGCTCGACCTTCAGCACTTCACTACCGATCAGCGGGTGCGGAAAGTCAATCGCGTAGCTCACCGAGTAGCGGTCGGCCGGGTACACGCCGATGAACTTTCCGCCTTCACGCATCTCGTACGGCCGCAGGATCTTCAGGTAGGTGCGTTTGCGCCGCTGCTGGCGCAACCCGACGCGAGTGATCATCTCGACGAACGGCAGAGCGCTGCCATCGAGAATCGGCAACTCCAGGTTGTCGAGCTCGACTACCGCGTTGTCGATGCCCATGCCAATGAACGCGGAGAGCAGGTGCTCGGTGGTCGAAATCAGCACGCCCTGCTTCATCAAGCTGGTGGCGTAGCTGACTTTTGCAACGTTTTTACTGATGGCTTCGACTTCGTATCCATCGAGGTCAACACGACGAAACACGATACCCGAGCCGCTAGGAGCCGGACGAATGCGAAGTTTGACGGGAGCTCCGCTGTGAAGTCCAACACCGCAGCATTCGACGGGGTTTCGAATTGTGCGTTCGAATATCAAGTCGAGCTTTTTTAAAGGAGTCGCAATCAATAATTTACAAGCCGCGACGGAAATCCGAGTGTTGTATTTCTGCCACAATCGTTGTCGAAGTGAGCACCCACTTTCGTAACCGGTAGAAATTACGCTTCCGGTAACGAATTGATTTTTCGTAGGCTACGACAATTCCCCATAGGGATTCAGCGGAATTACGGTTTCGGTTCCGCTGCTTTTGGCTGGTCATATAGCAGCCCTTTGGGCTCAAACATGGAGGCGTCGAGCCCGTTGTTGTAGCTCACTTTGTCGATGAACCTCTGATTGCTCATCTCGCCGTTATCCATGCGGACGGTGCTATACGGAGTGGCAATCCCCTGAACGACTTTGTAATTGCTGAAGACCTCGGCTTCATCGTCGAACTGGCGATCGATCGGATCGCGATACGAGTACGTCTTGCGTACCGGGAAGTGCGTGCGCGGATCGACCGCGATCGTAACGCTGTCATTCGACGCGTCGAGCACAGTGACCTTGTCGGCGAGGTTCTGCTCAACGATGACCGTCCCTTCGTACAAGATTATCGTGCCCTGTGCGGGAAGCCAGCTGCGGATTACCACCTCCAGCGAGTGATCGCGCCGGCGCAGATAATCCGTCAGTTGCTTCGGATCGATCGCGACCGTCCCTTTGTACGTAGTCTCGTAGCCCTTGTCGCCGACGAAGAGATCGATGATGTCGCGCTGCTTGGTAATTTCGTAGCGGTCTTTGTCGGGCCACTGCCAGAAGCGCCAGAAGAGTACTCCCAGTCCGCTGGGCCGCCCGTGGTAGAAGGAGTAATTGCGTCCCTCTACCGACATCTCGCGCAAATTCAAATATGCGTCGCCGCCCAGTGCGCGGATCATGTCGTCGAGGATCTGCTTGGCTTTCTGGACGCTGGGGTCCTTCGCCGCCGTGGCGGAGAATTGGGCGGTAGGCCAGTTGGCCGTTGAAGTGGATGGCGCCGCGGATGGCGGCGCCGAGTGCGACGTGGCTGGCGGAGTTGGCGACGAGGGCGGATAGCCCTGCGCCTGAACCGCGAGCACAGTTGTCAATACAAGCGTAAAGACGAGCCCAATTCCCATGTGAAATTAGATTGTAATGGGTGCCTCAGTCTTATCGCCTGCACTTGGCGACAAGCTGGTCTGCTGAAACTCGAAACCTGAAACTCGAAACTGTCTTACAGCGACGACCCGCCCTCGAAGATCTTCTCGATCTGATACGCCGACACGCGATACAGGCCGTAAGTGATGCCGACGTCGGAATACTGCCGGAAGAGCAGATCGCCACGGCCGTTCGCGTCGGCGTCGATCGCGTCGATCAGCTCCATGCGCGGATAGGCGTCAAGGTGCTTGCTGTCGGTCACCGACGAGAAGATCTTCTGCGCCTGGTCGTTGATGTCGACACGCGCTACGACCGTCGCGAAATAGGTGAAGTCGTGCGGTTGTCCCTTCGCGGCCACCGGAAGCTTTGCCGACACCACCACGGTCGGCGAGCTGCTGTACTCCAGGTCAAAGGCGCGCGCGTCGTACTCGGTGATGGTCGCGGTCTTCGGGATTGCGGGTCCGTTATGCTTCGCCGCGAAGGCCCGAATCTCGTCCATCGCCAGCTTCAGCGCTGCCTGTTCGAATCCTTGCCGCTCGCCCGACGACATGGTATAGATCAGAGGCCGCGATTGGTAAGTCCCAGCATCGGAGATCGCCGGATATGCGCGCAAGCTCTTGCCCGCCTGAGTTGGAGAAGCACCGGCCTTGCTATCTGCTAGGTCTGAACTCGAATCCACTTGCGGCTTGACCTTTGTTGTCCGACCCAGCGTGGGACGGTTGGGATCGTTGTCGTTCGACGCAGCGGCCGCCTGCGTGACGCCGCCGGAGCCCGAGTTTGCCGGCGAGATGTCCGTAGGCTCCGTCGCTGCTGGCCGCTTCATGACCGGCCGGTCAGGATCGTGTGTCGTATTCGAATCACTTGCCGGACCCTTCATGACGGGTCGGTTTGAATCCGTGCTACCACCGGTGTTACCGCCACTCGAACTGTCGGCGCCGGAGGAATCATCACTTGGTCCCAATGTCGGTTTCCCACTTGAATCGCTCGCCGGTCGCTTCATCACCGGGCGATCCGAGTCTCCGCTGCTGCTGCCGCTGCTGGTCTTCGAGCTGGAGGTGCTGCCGATGCTTGATCCGCTTGCCCCCGACGAGGATGTCTGCCCGCTGCTTCCCGTGTCTCCACCCGATCCCGGCGCTCGCTTCAGCACCGGACGACCACCCTCAGCATCGCCGGTCATCACGGCTTGGCTTGGCGGATTCTTGGCGCGTTCCGCAGCTTCTTTCGCGGCTTTCGCCTTCACCTGCGCATCCATTGGCAATTCCGGCTGCCAGGTGCCGTCGGCCACCCAATTGCCATTCACCTGCTTCGGCATTGTGACCGTGAATGTGCCGGTCGGTTCGCCGAAACTCTGCGCCTCGTACACTGTCTGCGGCTCGAGTGCCATGGGCTCCGGGTTCGCGCCGTACAAGCTGGCGTCGTAGTATTTGCCCTCGATCCAGAGCGCGACCGGAACCAGCCGCATGTTGCCGTTCGGCAGGAACTCCACCACCGCAATGGCGCGCGGCCCGCGCTTCGCCTTTTTGCTGGTGGCCGACGGGGACTGGCTGCTGTCACTGCGGCGCCGCGATTGGTCCTGCGCGACCGCGAAGGTGACTAGCAGGCAAACCGCCGCCGCGATAGCCATAGCTCGGCGCGCGAAATTCCTGTATAGATATGGCGTTATGGAAACCAACCAGAACGCTCCTGCGTTTACCCTACCTGACGAAAACGGAAACCCCGTTTCACTCGAACAGTTCCGCGGGAAGACCGTTGTGCTGTTCTTCTATCCCAAAGCCGCGACCCCGGGATGAACCATCGAGGCGCGCGGGTTCCGCGACGCATATAGCAAGCTACGGAAGGCCGGCCTCGTCATCTTAGGCATTTCCGCCGACCCCCCCAAGGCCCAACTAAAGTTTAAGGAAAAAGAAGACCTTCCGTATACCCTGCTGGCCGACGAGAAGAAAGAAGTCGCCAAGAAGTACGACGTGCTCAAAGAGAAAAACATGTACGGCAAAAAGGTCATTGGCATAGCGCGCACCACCTTCCTGATCGGCCCCGACGGCAAGATCGTCCACGTATTCGAGGCGGTAAAGCCGGAAGGCCACGCCCAAGAAGTGTTGGCGTGGGTGAAGGGGGCAGCTAAGAAATAGGTTAGGTGGCGCGCGCCAGGTTGCAGCGCGTCGAGAAGGTTTGCCTCAAACTTGAAACCTGAAACTCGAAACTGTGCTTACACCTTCTGTACCCGCTGCACATCACGCACGCCGTCGATCTTCCGTACGCCGCTGATGATGCGTTCCAGATGCTTCAAATCGGCGATGTCTACGATGATGTCGACGGTGGCGTGGGTTTCTGCGGTTTTGGCTTCGATGTTGCGGATGTTGGTGTCGGCGTCGCTGATGACTGCCGTGATCTGCTTCAGCATGCCCGGGCGGTTATCACAGAGTACAACTAGCTTAATGGGGAATCCCGTCTGCCATACCGGGGCGGTGCCGACGCTGCCGTCCTTGCCCCACTCGACGGCGATGCGGCGTTCCGGCTCGTACATCAGGTTTTCGACGTTTGTGCACGTCTTGGAGTGCACAGCCACGCCCTTGCCACGCGTCACGTAGCCGATGATCTCTTCGCCGCGAATCGGATTACAGCATCGCGCGCGGTAGACCAGTAGATCGTCGTGTCCTTTAACCTTGATGGCCGACGTGTCGCCGCCGAAGACCCGTCGCACTACGCTGGTGAAGCCGCTGGGAGGCTCGTCGGGCTCGCTTCCTGAGGCGGCGCCGGCTTCGCTGGTGGGCGCCAGCCGTCCCAGAATCGAACGCGCCGAAAACTTGCCGTAGCCGATCCCGGCCAGCAGATCGTCCGGCCGCCCGAGGCCGTTTTCCGTCGCCACCTGCTGCAGCTCCGCTTCGCTGATTTCCTTCAGCGCGATGCGATACTTGCGGGCTTCCTTTTCGATCAGCTTGCGCCCTATCTCGATCGCACGCTCTCGCTGATGGGCCTTCAGCCAGTGCTTAATCTTTTGCCGCGCGCGCCCAGACTTCACGAAGCCCAGCCAATCGCGGCTCGGCTGGTGTCCCGGTTGCGTCAGAATCTCGACTATGTCGCCTGAGTGCAGCTTGTAATTGAGCTTTACGATTCGCCCATTCACTTTTGCTCCCACGCACGTGTCGCCCACCTGCGAGTGAATGTTGTAAGCGAAATCCACCGGTGTGGCTTCGCGCGGCAGAATGACGATCTTGCCCTTCGGGCTGAAGGTGTAGACCTCTTCGGGATAGAGGTCCATCTTCAGGTTAGAGAGAAACTCGTTCGGGTCGGGAACTTCGCGCTGCCACTCGACCACCTGTCTCAGCCATGCCAGCCGCTTTTCATCGACAGCGGAGATGGGACCGTCTTTATACTTCCAGTGCGCCGCGATGCCTTCTTCCGCCATCTTGTGCATGTCCTCAGTGCGGATCTGGACTTCGAAGGCGTGTCCATTCTCGGCAATCACCGTGGTATGCAGTGATTGATACAGGTTCGGCCGCGGCATGGCGATCATGTCTTTGATGCGCCCCGGCACCGGCCGCCATTGGTTGTGGATGAGCCCCAGCACGGCATAGCAATCGTTCACCGACTGCGTGATGATGCGCAGCGCCATCATGTCGTAAATCTGTTCGACGGAAATGTGCTGCCGCTGCAGCTTCTGCCAGATGCTGTAAATCCGCTTAGTGCGCGCCTCGACCCGCGCTTCGATATTGTTCTCGCGCAGCTTCTGCTCGATGACCTTCTGGATGTGCTCCAGAAACGCGTCACCCTCTTTGCGTTTTGACTCGATCGCGTCTTTCACCTGGTTGTAGGCGATGGGATCGACGTACCGAAAGGCCAGGTCTTCCAGTTCGCCGCGAATCTTGCCCATGCCAAGCCGGTGAGCGATAGGAGCGTAGATTTCCTGCGTCTCTCGCGCGATCTTTATCTGGCGTTCGGGACGCAGGTGCCCCAGTGTG
>Ga0306921_10000863_pt1 | contig 28502 bp, 26 predicted proteins | sample sta12Cox44000080_FD_203760 | JGI IMG/M metagenome (GOLD analysis project Ga0306921, IMG submission 203760) | Lab enrichment of tropical soil microbial communities from Luquillo Experimental Forest, Puerto Rico - statoxic.12C.oxic.44.000.080 (v2)... | ecosystem: Environmental > Terrestrial >... | reverse complement strand
GCGAGGACGGTGGCAGTCGTCGTGCCGTCGCCAGCGGCATCGCTCGTCTTCGAGGCCACCTCGCGCACCATCTGCGCGCCCATGTTCTCGAATTTGTCGGCGAGCTCGATCTCCTTAGCGACAGTCACCCCGTCCTTGCTGATGCGCGGGGCACCAAAGGATTTGTCGAGCACGACGTTGCGGCCTTTCGGACCTAGCGTCACCCTTACCGCGTTTGCCAGAATGTCGATGCCGCGCAACATTCGCTCGCGCGCATCGGTATGAAACCGGATTTCTTTTGCTGCCATGGTCTTCCTCCCCTTACGCAACCGTGCGCGACGCAGTCTCTTCGACCACGCCCATAATGTCGCTCTCCTTTGCAACGACGAAGTCTTCGCCGTCGATTTTGATCTCGGTTCCCGACCACTTTCCGAACAGCACTCGGTCGCCGACTTTGACATCGAGCGGTTGTAGCTTGCCGTCATCGCCGCGGGTGCCTGGCCCGGCGGCAATGACCTCGCCTTCCATCGGTTTTTCCTTAGCGGTATCGGGAATGATAATGCCGCCTGCCGTCTTCTCTTCCTCCTCAATGCGGCGGATGAGGACGCGATCCTGCAACGGTCGAAATTTCATGACGTTCCTCCCTAAGTCTCGAACATCTCGACTGCGCGGTTGGCCCGCTGTGCGAGAGATTGGCAACAGGATAGAGGGCGAATTCAGCGCCTTCAAGCTCTCACAGTCGGATCCTGGTCCCGATTCAATTTTATTATGCTCGGCGGTTTCTTTGGTAAGACAGAAATTCATCTTGGCGGATACGCCGAACTCTTCGCGCACAAAACGGGTCCTCGCGCGCGACGGCCTTCAGGTTCAGCGCGATAGGTACGCGGAAGCTCGCCTGTAAGCGGTAATATGGGTAAAGCTTCACCGAGCATGTTCTCCCAGCCCCGAGACACACGCGTACGCGCGCGAGACCGCCACGTGTACGGGAATAAGCAGGGAGTCGAGCGTGCGGCGAGGGAAATAGGGACGCATGAGCATGTTCTCCCAGCCCCGAGACACACGCGTACGCGCGCGAGACCGCCACGTGTACGGGAATAATCGGGCGGGCGGGCGTAAGGCGAGGAGATTGCGGCTCGGCCTCGGAAACCGCGCCCAATTTGCGTTTTTCGTTAGCGGCGGGCGAGAAAAACCGAGTCGCCCAGGCCAAGCGTATCGCAGCAGAGAAATGGGTGCGCTCGGCGGATCAACCGACGTCCTGCTTGTCTGCACGCAAGGCTGCGCCGAGTTGCTCGAGGAGCTCGTTGCGTGCGTTGGCGCGTTCGCGGTCTCGGGTGAATTGGGGACCGGCCTTCATCATGCATTCGAACACGCGGAGCTTGAGGTTGCGTTCGTGCAGATCCGCCTCGGCGAACGGGATCGACATGAGTTCGAGCACTTCGTCGAGCGACATGCCGAAGATGGCGACGATCTTCTCCGTGTCGGAGAAGCTGCGCCACTGATGCATCGGGATGCGCGGCTGTATGCAGCGCAGCTCCTTGCGCCGCTGTCGCTTTAGCGGGGAACTGCCACGCCGTAGTATGTGGCGAACGCGGCGAGGCAAGCGGCCATCCTCGGCGCGTATTCCGGCGCTCGCCCCCGGGATACCTTGGGGATACCTAGAAACCAGAAACTCGTCCGATCGTATCCGCTACGGTATTGTTTACTTTGGTGGGTGCACAAGGACTCGAACCTTGGACCCGCTGATTAAGAGTCAGCTGCTCTACCAACTGAGCTATGCACCCGTGGGGTGCGCTCTATAGCAATGTGCGCCTGGTTTGTCGAGAGCAGCTCCTCTGATGCGGCCTGGCTCACACACGGCCGTGGCAATGCTTGAATTTCTTGCTGGAGCCGCAAGGGCAGGGGGCGTTGCGCGGGGTGCCGGTCCATGGCGAGCGCGACGCCGCCGGGCGGGGGGCACCGCGGTCGGCGCCGTTTCCGGGAGCCGTACGGCGTTGGGTGCGGGGTGGCACCGGGATCGGCCGCCCGGTCGTGCCGGTAGCGCGTTCTTCGGCCATCGCCTCCTCGGGCTCGCCTCCCGCCATCGCGTAGACCGGCTGGGGCTGCACGCGCAGCTCGACATGGCTCAACACTGAGGTGATGTGCTGGCGCAGATTGGCGAGCATCGCCTCGAACAATTCGAAGGCCTCGCGCTTGTATTCGTTCAGCGGATCGCGCTGGGCATAGGCGCGCAAATTGATCCCCTGGCGCAGATGGTCAAGCGAGAGGAGGTGGTCTTTCCAGGTCTGATCCAAGAGCTGCAGCAATAGGCTCTTTTCGGCCATGCGCATCAGGTCGGGACCGTAATTTGCCGATTTCTCGGCCATCTTTCGGTCGGCTGCGTCGGTGATGCGTTCGCGGATCTCATCGCCGCCCATGCCTTCCTCCTTGGCCCATTCAGCGAGCGGCGGGTCCAGGGCCAGAAGCCGCAGGCATTCGGCATGCAACCCCGGGATGTCCCACTGCTCAGCGAGCGAATTCTCCGGGATCGCCTGCGAGACCATCTGATCGATGGTCTCGTTACGCATGTCGATGATCGTAGAGGCGACGTCGCGTGCGCTCATGATCTCCTTGCGCTGCTCGTAGACGACCTTGCGCTGGTCGTTCATGACGTCGTCGAATTTTAGCAGCTGTTTTCTGATGTCGTAGTTGCGCGCCTCGACTTTCTGCTGCGCCTTGGCGAGGGCTTTGTTGACCCAGGGATGGATGATCGCCTCACCTTCCTTGAGGCCGAGGCGCTGCAGCATCGAATCCATCCGTTCGGACCCGAAGATCCGCATCAGATCGTCTTCGAGCGAGACAAAGAATTTGGAGGCGCCGGGGTCGCCCTGACGGCCGGAGCGGCCGCGCAGCTGGTTGTCGATGCGCCGGCTCTCGTGCCGCTCACTGCCGACCACAAAGAGCCCGCCCGCCGCGACCACTTCCTCGTGCGCCGCCTGGATCTCCTGTCGAATGGCGGCCGCTCGCGCTTCTCGCTGCACGGCATCCTCGATTGGGGCGAGGTCGCTCTTCAGCCGCATCTCGAGATTGCCGCCGAGCTGAATATCGGTGCCCCGGCCCGCCATGTTGGTGGCGATCGTCACGGTGCCAGGCCGGCCGGCCTGGGCGATGATGTAGGCTTCCTGCTCGTGGTAGCGGGCGTTCAGCACGTTGTGCGGGATCTTGTGCTTTTTAAAGACCGCGGACAGCGCCTCGGATTTTTCGATGCTGACGGTGCCAATGAGCATCGGCTGTTTCCGTTCCTGGCACTCCTGCACATGCTGCACGATGGCGTCGTACTTCTCTCGCGTCGTGCGGTAGACCTCGTCGTCGGTATCGTCGCGGATACAGGGCTCGTTGGTCGGGATCTCGATGACTTCGAGCTTATAGATGTCGCTGAATTCCTGCGATTCGGTCATCGCTGTGCCGGTCATGCCGGCGAGCTTCGGATAGAGCCGGAAATAGTTCTGGAAGGTGATCGAGGCGAGCGTCTGGTTCTCGTTCTGGACGGTGACGCCCTCCTTGGCTTCGAGCGCCTGGTGCAGCCCCTCTGAGTAGCGCCGGCCTTCCATCATGCGGCCTGTGAACTCGTCGATGATGATGATCTTGTCGTCCTTGCTGATGTAGTCGGTATCGCGGGCGAAGAGCTTATGCGCCCTTAATGCCTGGTTGACGTGATGGACGAGCCCGACATTGTGGATGTCGTAGAGCGACCCAGTCGTCATCAGGCCGTATTGGCGCAGCATCCCCTCGATCTTCTCGACCCCCGATTCGGTCAAGGCGACGGTGCGCTGCTTTTCATCCTTCTCGTAATCGGCGTCGTCGAGCGCCGGGATCAGCTTGTCGACCCGGATATAGAGCTCGGAATTGTCCTCGGTCGGGCCGGAAATGATCAGCGGGGTGCGCGCCTCGTCGATCAGGATCGAATCGACCTCGTCGACAATCGCGTAGTGGAACGGCCGATGGACCATGTCCTCGAGCCGGAACTTCATGTTGTCGCGCAGATAATCGAAGCCGAGCTCGTTGTTGGTTCCGTAGGTGACATCGCACAGATACGCCTCTTTACGCTGCATGTCGTCGAGCTCGTGGACGATGCAGCCGACGGTGAGCCCGAGAAAGCGATAGATCTGACCCATCCACTCGGCGTCGCGGCGGGCGAGATAGTCGTTGACGGTCACGACATGCACCCCGTTGCCGGCCAACGCGTTGAGATAGACCGGGAGGGTTGCGACCAGGGTCTTGCCCTCGCCGGTCTTCATCTCGGCGATCATGCCGCGATGCAGCACGACCCCGCCCATCAGCTGCACATCGAAATGGCGCTGTCCGAGGGTGCGCTTGGCGGCCTCGCGCACGGTCGCAAAAGCATCGACTAGAATGTCGTCGAGCTCGGCGCCATCGGCGAGCTGCTGCTTGAAACGTACGGTTCGTTCCCGCAATTCGTCGTCGGACATCGCCTCGAGCTGTGGTTCCAGTTCGTTGATTGCCGAGACGAAGGGCCCCAGGCTCTTCACGTAACGGTCATTGGCGGAGCCGAACAGCCGCCGGGCTAGGGCGCCAATCATGGAAGCCTCAAAAAACGAAGAGAAATGGAGTGATTTGTTCGCACGGCGACTGCCTCAGAGATAGGCGGGACGGTCCGAGGTGTCAATTCGCCAGCGCCGACGCGCCCGGCGTGGTCGCCCGCTGCAACGCCGATACGCTGGCTTGTCTGCATGCCGTCGATGTGCATTCATGGCCCCGCGCTGTCGCCGAAAGGGGGCAGCTGTTTCCCATTATAGGTACTGCAATGCCCTTTCGTCTTTCGTTAAGTCCAGCGCTCGGCCTAATGGGTACCGCGTGGCTTGTCGCCGGTCTCACCGGCGGCGCTCTGTCGGCGGCCGAACGGTCGCCAACGCCGCCAACGGCGGGTGCGCCAGCGCCGAGCCCACTGCCACCGGGCAATACTGTCGTGGCCCGTGTCGACGGCACCGAGCTTCACCTTTCCGATCTCGAGGCGGCGCAGCAGAACCTGCCGCCGCAGGCGCAGAAGCTGCCCCTCGCTCAGATCTACCCGATGTTGCTCGACCGGCTCGTCGACGGCGCACTGATCACTGAAGCCGGCCGCAAAAAGCGCCTCGACCAGGATCCCGAGCTGCAGCTCCGGCTGAAACGCTATGAGGACCGTCTGATCCAGGAGGCCTATCTCAATCAGGCGATCAAGGCGGCTGCGACCGAGGACCAACTCAAGGCTCGCTATCAGGCCTTCGCCAAGGAGAAAGCCGGCCAAGAGGAGGTGCATGCTCAGCACATCCTGGTCAAGACCGAGGCCGAGGCGAAGTCGGTCATCGCCGAGCTCGACAAGGGCGCCGATTTCGGCGAACTCGCGAAGAAATATTCAACCGACTCCAGCGCCGGTTCGGGTGGCGATCTCGGCTATTTCGGGCATGACGACATGGTCAAAGACTTCGCCGACGCCGCCTTCGCCCTGCCGGCCGGCAAGTACACCACGACACCGGTCAAGACCGAATTCGGCTGGCACGTCATCAAGGTCGAGGACCACCGCGTCAGCACGCCGCCCAGTTTTGACGAGGCGCGTCAGGAGGTCGGTCAGCTCGTTGCCCGTGATGCTGTCGGCGCCAAACTCAAGGAGCTGCGCAACACTGCCAAGATCGAGACCTACGGGCTCGACGGCAAACCCCTACCGGCGACCAAGTAGTTGCGCAAACGGATGTCATTCCGGGGGCTCGGGCGATCCTCGGGACGGCCCGCGAGGGTCGGCCGCCCGGGGACGAGAACCCGGAACCCAGGAACACCGGCTTCAGAGATCGCGCCGCCGGCCAGTGTTCATCGGTTCCGGGCCTGCCCCTAGGTGCATCCCGGAATGACCATGGATAGAAAGCTTCCACCAGACAAAACAGGAGCAAGATGATTACTGTCTCGCTCCTTGCGCCGGAGCGCTTTCCTAAGCTTGCACCGATCGCCGGAGTGCGGCTCGCGGCCTTCGCCTGTGGGATCCGCTACACCGGGCGGGACGACCTGATGCTGGCCGAGCTGGCGCCGGGCAGCGCGATCGCCGGTGTCTTTACGCGCTCGCTGACGGCAGGGGCGCCCGTGGTTTGGTGTCGCGACTGCCTGCCGGGCGGCAAGGTGCGCGGTATCGTCGTCAACTCAGGCAACTCTAACGTCTTTACCGGGCGCGCTGGCAAGGAGGTTGTCGAAAAGACAGCGGCAACAGCGGCGCAACTCCTCGCGTGCGATCCAAAGCAGATCTTTGTCTCTTCGACAGGGGTGATCGGTGAGCCGCCCCCGGGACAAAAAATCTTTGAGGCGCTTCCCAAAGTCGTTCGGCTGCTGTCGGCCGAGGCCTGGGAGCCGGCGGCGCGGGCAATCATGACGACGGACACATTTCCGAAGGGAGCCACCGCGACCACCACGATTGACGGCGTCGAGGTCCGCCTCAACGGCTTCGCCAAAGGTTCGGGTATGATCGCGCCCGATATGGCAACAATGCTCGCCTATGTCTTCACCGACGCGGCATTGTCCCCCGCAGTGCTGCAGCCACTTCTCGCAGCCGCGGCGGATCGCTCATTCAATTGTATGACTATCGATGGCGATACCTCGACAAGCGACACCGTATTGCTCTGCGCGACGCAGCAGGCATCTCACGCACCGATCCCGAATGCCTCGGACCGACGGCTCACCGCCTTCCGCCGGGCGCTCGACGCGGTGATGGTCGATCTCGCGCAGCAGGTAGCGCGCGATGGTGAGGGCGCGCAAAAATTCGTGACGATCGAGGTGACCGGTGCGGCAACGGCGCGGGCAGCGCGCCGCATCGGCCTCACCATCGGCAACTCTCCGCTGGTCAAGACGGCGCTCTCGGCCGGTGACCCGAATTGGGGCCGCATTGTCATGGCGGTGGGCAAAGCCGGAGAGAAGATTGATCCCGATCGATTGGCGATCTCGATCGGCGGGATCCCGATCCTCGCCGACGGCGGCCCGGTGTCAGGGTATGACGAGACCCCGGTTGCCGAATACATGAAAGGCCACGAGATCACGATCGCCGTCGATATCGGTATTGGCCCGGGCAAGGCGACGGTGTGGACCTGCGATCTCACCCACGGTTACATCGACATCAATGCCAGCTACCGAAGCTGAGCTGCGGATCGTTCTGGTATCGGCGGTAGCGCTCGTCGACGCCGACGGGCGGGTGTTGCTCGCACAACGCCCAGCGGGGAAGCCTTTGGCCGGGTTGTGGGAATTTCCCGGCGGCAAGGTCAATCCGGGCGAGACGCCGGAGACGGCGCTGATACGCGAGCTCGCTGAAGAGCTCGGCATCGATGTCGCCGCGAGCTGTCTCGCGCCCTTCACCTTCGCGTCCTATACCTATCCCGATTTTCATCTGCTGATGCCGCTTTACATTTGCCGCAAATGGTCTGGGATCCCAGCTGCGCGAGAAGGGCAGCGCCTCGCCTGGGTGCGACCGGCCCGGCTTGGCGACTATCCGATGCCGCCGGCCGACCCGCCGCTGGTCGCGATGCTACGCGACCTTCTGTAAATTAGGCGAAGCCGTCGGTTCCGGCCCCGCATACCACTGCACACAGGCGCTCGTCTGCTTCTGACTGGTAATGACCGGCAACAAGTGCCGCGACTGCCGCGGCGCCGCTCAGTTCGGCGCGTATTCCGGCTTCGCGCCACAGCCATCGGGCGGCCTCGCGCATCTCTTCATCCTCGACCAACACAATTTGTTCGACGTTTTCTCTAATGATCGCCAGGTTCAGCTCCGCGCTGCGCCGTGGCGCCAAGGTGACCGCGGCGGTCTTGAGGCTCGTGAGCTCGACGAGACGACCCGCGGCGATGCTGTCATACAGGGTCGGCGCGCCGGTGGGCTCGATCCCGATGATCCGGATACTAGGCTTCAGCGCCTTGGCGGCGATTGCAATTCCGGAGATCAAACCACCGCCGCCGATCGCAACCAGCAATGTGTCGACATCGGGGTTCTGTTCGAGGATTTCGAGCGCGATCGTGCCTTGACCAGCAATAACCGCCGGGTCGGCGAAGGGGTGGATATAGGCGAGGTTTTCGGCCTCGGCGTGTTGCAGAGCAGCCCGGTTGCTGTCGTCCCAGGCCTCGCCTGTCACCACCACCTGCGTGCCCCAGGCGGCGAGCTTGGCGAGCTTGTCGCCGGCCACCGAGCGCGGCAGAAAGACCGTCGCCGGTACGTCCACCGCCCAACCCGCATAGGCGACGGCAAGTCCGTGATTGCCGCCCGACGCGGTGACGATGCCGCGCTGCCGGCGCTCCGCTGGCAGAGTGAGGACCGCATTGATCGCGCCGCGAGCTTTGAACGAGCCTGTGACCTGCAGCGATTCGAGCTTCAGGAACAATCCACGCCCAAGCTCAGAATGCTCCCGAGCGGGTGCCGCCGCGAGCAATGGGGTCCAGCGCACGAACCCGCGGATTCGCTCACCGGCAGCACGGATCTCGGTGATGCTGGGTGCTTTGGTCACGACGCCCAGCCGGTCAGGAAGAGGATCTCGAAAGTCGCTGGTATGCGGCCGTCGGGCAGGCCGAACCGCTCGGCATAGAGCGCGGCGGCACGCGCAAGGGTGGCGCGCCGCAATGGCTCGCGACGACGCGCAGCCAGGGCATTGGTTTCCCCCATACCGCGCAGGTCGCGCAGCAGTGCGAGCGCATCGGGGTAGGTCACGGTGATCTTTTCGGCGTCGGCGAGCGGCATGGCAAATCCCGTGCGCAACAACAGGGCGGCGATATCGGCGAGATCGACGGCCGGGGATACCCGTGGGCTCGCGCCACCTTCCTCGATCAGCTCGGCCTCGATCAGCACAGTACGCAGCTCGACGAGGGTTCCGCCACCGAACATCGCTGCCAGTAAAAGCCCTGGCTGTTTCAAAATCCGGCGAAGCTGTACCAGGGTACCCGGCAGATCGCCCACCCAGTGCAAGGCCAAGGCGCTGATCGTGAGGTCGAAACTGCCATCATGGAACGGCACGAACTCTGGATCCGCAACAACCCGCATTCCGTCGAGCCGCGACAGAAAGCCTGCAGAAGGATCCGCGACGACGATCACTTCGATCTCCGGTCGGCGGCAGAGCGCACGCGACAGCGCGCCGCAATGTGATCCCAGATCGAGCACTAGGCGAAATTCTCGGGAGATATCGTCGAGCCGGTCGGCAAGGCGGTCGGCGACCTCCCCATGCAGGAACTCGACGCAGCCGCTGCGCGCCGCACGATCGCGGTGTAATCGCCAAGCGCGGCGATCGAATAGCAGTGTCGGCTCGATCGAGGTCACCTATGTGGAGACCAGTCCGCAGCGGTATCGTGATCCGGATGCTGATAATTGACGTATTTTCTCTTCCTTTCGATCGACATGGAGGCCCGGGTCGTCTCGGCCGGCAGCGAGCCGAGAGTGTCGAGCCAGCCAATGCGGCCCTCCAAACCGTAATGGCGGACAGGGGGAACATCTGGCGGTCGGTCGAGGCTGCCGAGTGTGACCGAGATGGTCTCGGCGTCGTCGTAGCGGAAGCTTAACGGCGTTCCGCAGCGCGCACAGAAGTCGCGGTGGGCGAGTGAGGAGCTGGCGAAACTGGCAGGGGTGCCGCGTGTCCAGACGAAACCGCTTCGTCGCACCGGGGCCAGCGCGGCGAACGGCCCGCCGACGGCTTTTTGGCACATTCGGCAGTGGCAGAGGTGAACGCGTTCAGGTGAAGCAGTGAGGACATAGCGAACGGCACCGCACTGACATCCCCCGGTCAGGATCGGGTTTTTCGGCTCGGCCATGGGGCTCTCCTGAAAGTGACCGGGCGTGGCGCCTCGGGTTGCTGCAATCACCCGTTGACGGGCCCACGCGCACGCAGATCATGTGTCTTGATGCAGACATCGGCAACCTTTGCCGGCAAGGCTTCCTACCGATTGCGGCGGCTCGGCCGAGCCTTTGTCGATGGCATTCTGCCGCCGCGTTGCCTCGCTTGCGGCGAAATGGTCGACGAGCCGGACGCGTTGTGCGGGCGGTGCTGGGGCGGCATCACGTTCTTTGCTCCGCCGTGGTGCGCGGCTTGTGGTCTCACTTTTCCGCATCCGATGGGCGAGGATGCACTCTGCGGCGCCTGCGCGCGCGAGCGGCGGAGCTGGGACCGGGCGCGTGCGGTGCTCCGTTACGACAAGAACAGCCGGCGGCTGGTGCTCGGGCTGAAGCACGGTGACCGGACCCACTTGGCCGGAGCGTTCGGGCGCTGGATGTACCGTGCCGGAAGCGAGGTTCTCGCCGGCGCCGATCTTCTCGTTCCGGTACCACTGCACTGGACCCGCCTCTTTCAGCGCCGCTACAACCAGGCGGCGTTGCTGGCGCAGGCAATCCGCTCGTCCGGCGGTCCGCCGGTAGCGGCGGATTGGCTGGTTCGTCGTCGTCGCACTCCGGCACAGGGTCACCTTGGTCCGGTGGCGCGCGAGCGCAACGTTCGCGGCGCGTTTGCCATCCGAGCTGGTCGCAGCTTTGTCGGCAAGCGGGTGGTGATTGTCGACGATGTGTTGACGACCGGAGCAACAGTCGAAGAATGTGCCCGGGTGTTGAAGCGCGCCGGAGCTGCCTCGGTAAGCGTATTGACGCTGGCGCGGGCGCTGCGGATCGGAGGATAATCGCCGCAGCGGCGGTCGCGGGCCTTGGCGCTCAGGGACTTTTGCCCTAATTGAAGACCGCCCGATTTCCAACTCGGAGTGTTCGCCGCAATGGCCGAGGTCGAGCTTTATACGACGATGTTCTGTCCCTATTGCACGCGCGCTCGGGTCTTACTTGAGCGCAAAGGAGTTGCTTATAGCGAGATCAACATTATCGAAGAACCCACCCGGCGGGATGAGATGATCCGGCGCGCCGGCGGACGTACCTCGGTTCCGCAGATCTTTATCAATGGCGAGCATATCGGCGGTTCCGACGAGCTGGTCGCTCTCGATCGAGCCGGGGAGCTCGACGCCAGACTGAGGAGCACGAAATGAGCGGCGTCTTTACCGCTTCCTGCATTCAATTTACTTCGGCGCGGGACTACGAACCCAATATCCGTGTGGTTTCTGATCTTGTTCGACGGGCAAGAGACGGCGGCGCCGATTTCGTCCTAACGCCCGAAAATACGGGCCTCACCGAACCGATCGGCAAGCTGCGGCGCGAGAAGGCGCGCGACGAGGCCAGCCATCCTGTACTCACCGCGTTGCGCGAGGTTGCACAAGAGACCGGGGTCTGGCTGCTGATCGGCTCCTTGGCCATCGATCTGTCCCGCGAGCCGGGCACCGCGGGAGGCGAGCGCCGCCTCGCTAACCGGTCGTATCTAGTCGGTCCGAACGGTGCGGTCGTTGCCCGATACGACAAAATCCATATGTTCGATGTCGATCTCGCCGGCGGTGAGAGTTACCGCGAGAGCAATGCTTTCCGTCCTGGAGATCGCACTGTGCTGGCGGACACGCCGTGGGGTGTGCTCGGGATGACGGTTTGCTACGATTTACGCTTCCCGCATCTCTATCGGGCGCTTGCTCAGGCCGGGGCCGATTTCCTCGCGATCCCGTCCGCCTTCACGATTCCGACGGGAAAGGCGCATTGGCATGTGCTTATGCGGGCGCGAGCGATAGAAAACGGGTGCTTCGTATTCGCTCCTGCGCAATGGGGTGAGCATGCTGAGGGAAGGCAGACCTATGGTCACTCGTTGATCGTCGATCCGTGGGGCGAAGTGCTCGCCGATGGCGGCCAGGGGGTCGGCATCGTCAGCGCCCGCATCGAGGTAGCGGCGATTGCCAAGGCTCGCCGCATGGTCCCCTCGCTACAGCACGATCGGCCGTTCACACCGCCAGGGCTTGCCGCCCGACCGCTCGCGGCTGAGTAGCATCGGGTTCGGTGTCCTCATTGATGGTGAGAGATTCCGCTCTTGGCAGGTTGGTGTCCAAACCGACGGCTTCAGGCAGCCGACGAAGCGGGCCGGCGACCGCGGCGATGCGCTGGATGACGGCGCAGCGGGGTGCGTGACTTCGCCTTGCGCGAAGGCAACTACCGTCAGTGTAGCAGAGGCTTCGAGTAGTTCGCCAAGGCGGAGCAGGCAGTCGGGGTTGTGCGGGCGCCTAAACCGCTCGTTGCCGAGCGCGAAAGTCTCTTAAATCAGCGCTCCGCCGCCGGGTGCGATCGCCTTCGCAATGGCGGGCAACAGGGAGCGGCGAACGTAATTGGTCACGACAATCCCGTCGTACCAGTTACCGAGCGGCCAGGGCGCGTCAACCTCGAGTTCGATCTGCCGCACCTCGCAGCGTCCATCGGCGAGCGGCAGAAGCGCCGAGACATCGCGGTCGACCACGCGTACTCTAAAGCCGCTGTCGCGCAGCAAGCGCGAATGGCGGCCGCCGCCCGCTACCAAGTCGAGCACCAAGCCGCTCGACTTGATAAGCGGCAGAAACCGTTTTACCCACGGAAGGTGCCGCTGAGGACTCAGAAATTTTAGAATTTGCGTCCATATTTGTAGACAATTGCACATGCCGAATGACCCGTTGTACAACCAACGGCTAGGAGGTCTCTTCAATGATCCTGTTCACGTTGCGCTGCGCACACGGCCATGAGTTCGAAGGTTGGTTTCGCGACGGGGATGGGTTCGAGGCGCAGCAGAAGGCTGGCGAGATCGCTTGCCCTGATTGCGGGAACACTTCGGTGGAGAAGGCGGTAATGGCGCCACGTCTGGGACGCTCGCGAGACACTCTCCCGGCGATCTCCCCGGCGCAATTCCGGGCGGCGTTGGTCGAGATGCGCCGCCAGATCGAATCCCACTGCGATTACGTCGGCAACCGCTTTGCCGAGGAGGCTCGACGAATTCATTACGGTGAGATCGATCCGCATGGCATCTACGGCGAGGCCAGTGAAGAGGAATCGCGGGAACTCACCGATGAAGGGATCAGCTTTGGCCGCGTCCCTTGGGTCTCGAATCCGGACAGCTAAACCCGTGCGGTTCACCGCCGCACCGCCATAACCATGTAATTGACCTCGAGATCGCGCGACAGCGACCACTCCCCTCGTGCCAAATGGTAACTGACGCCCGCTAATTGGGTGGCGTAAAGTCGATTGCGGCGCAGGCCGAGGACGAGTTCCGAAGGCCGCATGAATTTGCGCCAATCGTGCGTGCCGCGCGGCAACCAACCAAGAACCAATTCGGCGGCGATGATAGCCAACCCGAATGATCGGGCGGTTCGGTTCAAAGTAGCACCGATGAAGGCGCCCCCTTGCTTGACGAGTACTCCAACGCATCCCAGGAAGGCACCAGGATCTGCAACGTGCTCGATAACCTCGAAGGCCAAAACCACGTCGAAGCGCTGGCCGGCGTCGACGAGCGCTTCTGCCGCCCCGACGCGGTAGTCGATCGCCAGCCCCGTCGCTTCGGCGTGCGCTCGAGCGACGGTGATGGCTCGAGCATCAGCGTCGATCCCGGTCACGGCAAAGCCGAGCCGAGTCATCGGCTCGGCGATCAGACCGCCACCGCAACCTATATCGAGTAAGGCAAGCCCCTCGAATGGTCGCAGCGAGCGATCGTCGCCATGGAAATGTGTCACCAGGTGTTGACGGATAAATCCGAGCCGAACGGGGTTGAGGCGGTGAAGTGGACGAAAACTGCCTTCGGGATCCCACCAAGCTTCGGCATTCTCAGCGAAGCGCCCGATCTCTTCCGGGTCGACCGTTGCGCTCGTCCCGCGCACGATTTCGATCCTTTCCGTTGAGTGGTTCGATTATACGCCCCAGTAAGGCCGAAAGAGTATGTAATGGCGCCCAGAGCTCGCCAATAGGGTGGGTAGATTTTGAGAGGAGCATGTCGTCGCGAATCGTCCAGAAGTTCGGTGGCACTTCGGTCGCCGATGTCGAACGGATCAGGAACGTTGCAAGGCGCGTCATATGCGAAGTCGACCGCGGCAACGAGGTCGCTGTCGTTGTCTCGGCAATGGCAGGGACGACGAACCAGCTCATTGGCTGGGCTCGCGAGACGAGCCGTCTTCATGACGCCCGCGAGTACGATGTCGTGGTCTCTGCCGGCGAGCAGGTAACGGCGGGGCTGCTTGCGCTGGCGCTGCAGGATCTCGGGGTTGACGCGCGCTCTTGGCTCGGCTGGCAACTCCCGATTCGCACGGACGGTGTGCACAGCAAGGCGCGAATCGACGCGATCGACGTCGCCGAGATTCGGCGCCGGCTTGCGCGAGGGCAAGTTGCCGTCGTCGCGGGATTTCAGGGTATCGGACCGCGCGGGCGGATCACGACGCTCGGCCGCGGCGGCTCCGACACTTCTGCCGTGGCGCTCGCGGCGGCGCTCCAGGCTGATCGCTGCGATATCTTTACCGATGTCGATGGTGTCTATACGAGCGACCCACGGATCGTTGCGAAAGCCCGCAAGCTCAGTAGAATTACCTACGAGGAAATGTTGGAGATGGCGTCGCAGGGCGCCAAAGTGCTGCAGACGCGCTCGGTCGAGATGGCGATGAACCATCGGGTGCGAGTGCAGGTGTTGTCGAGCTTTACCGACACCCCCGGAACCCTGGTGGTCGACGAAGACGAGATCGTGGAAAAACAAGTTGTGAGCGGCATCGCGTATAGCCGCGACGAAGCCAAGATCACCGTGCAGAAAGTGGCCGATCGCCCCGGGGTCGCTGCCGCGATTTTCGGTCCGCTCGCCGACGATGCGATCAATGTCGATATGATCGTGCAGAGCGCTTCGGAGGACGGGCGCACCGCCGATCTCACCTTTACTGTGGCGCGCGCCGACCTCGACCGCGCCGTGTCGGTTCTGAAGAAGGGGAAGGCCTCGATCGGTTTTGCCGCGCTGAAGCCCGACCCGAATGTCGTCAAGGTCTCGGTCATCGGCGTGGGAATGCGCAGTCACGCCGGGGTCGCCAAACAGATGTTTCAAACCCTGGCCGACAAAGGCATCAACATCCAGGTTATCTCGACCTCGGAGATCAAGGTCAGCGTTTTGATCGCGGCCGAATACACCGAGCTTGCTTTGCGGGCGCTCCACACGGCCTACGGGCTCGACGACGCCGGATGACCGAAGGAATTGTTGCCATTGATAGTCCACAGGGCGAAGGCGCCCGAGCCAGCGAGCGGGATACCACACGTAAGTATTTGAGCGCCGAGCTCGAACGATTGTGGTCGCGCGGCCGCGACATCTTAGGCTGCGATCTCGCGATTATGGGTGGCGCCATGACGTGGGTGTCCGAGCGCAACCTAGTCTCCGCCATCTCGAATGCCGGCGGATTCGGAGTCATCGCCTCCGGGTCCATGTCCCCTGAGCTCCTCGCGGCAGAGATCGGCGCGACGAAAGCTCTGACCGTGCGCCCGTTTGGCGTCAACCTGATCACTTTACACCCTCAGCTGCTGGACCTAATCGATGTCTGCGCGGACCATCGTGTCGGCCACGTCGTGCTCGCCGGCGGTCTTCCGAGCGGTGCGGCGATGAGCCGAATCAAGCAGAGCGGCGCGCGGGTCTTCTGCTTTGCGCCAGCCCTCGGCTTTGCGCGCAAGCTTGTACGCATGGGCGTCGATGCGATTGTCATCGAGGGCAGCGAGGCCGGCGGGCACATCGGACCGGTTTCGACCGGTGTGCTAGCCCAGGAAATCTTGCCGCAGCTCGACAATGTTCCGGTCTTCGTCGCAGGAGGGATTGGCCGCGGGGAAGCCATGTTGGCCTATCTCGAGATGGGGGCCGCCGGCGTCCAGCTCGGTACTCGTTTCGTCTGTGCTCATGAATCGATCGCCCATCCGCGCTTCAAGCGCGCCTTTGTTCGGGCCGCAGCGCGCGATGCGGTCGCTTCGACGCAAATCGATCCGCGTTTTCCGGTGATCCCCGTCCGCGCGCTCGCAAATCCGGCTATCGAGCGCTTCATCGCCGTCCAGCGCCAAGTGATCGATCGGTTTGGTCGGGGCGAGCTGTCGCAGAAAGAAGCGCAACTGGAGATCGAACACTTCTGGGCGGGCGCACTGCGACGCGCTGTGATCGATGGCGATATCGAATCGGGCTCGTTGATGGCGGGACAGAGCGTCGGCTTTGTCACCCGTGAGCAGAGCACCTCCGAGATCCTCGAAGAGCTGGTCGACCAGGCATTGGCTGTTCTCGCCGCCCGTAATAAGCGCGGGCAGGCCCAGCCGGTCATCTCCCCGCGGAAATTATTGGGGAGCCAGGACGCGCGAGAATGACGGAGGCTGGAGGGAGCGTTAGCGGTACCCGCCGTCTTCTGCGCCGCCTTCGCGATATCATGGCCGGTTCGGGGACCGCTCAAGAACGGCTCGAACATATTGTTCGGGTTGTCGCCGCCGAAATGGTGGCGGAGGTGTGCTCAGCTTACATCATGCGCGCCGGCGAGGTTCTCGAGCTCTTCGCCACGGAGGGACTGAGACCGGAGGCTGTGCATCGGACGAGGCTGCGCGTCGGTGAGGGCCTTGTCGGAGTAATTGCCGCAACGGCGCGTCACCTCGCGCTCGCCGACGCACAAGCGCACCCGAATTTTGCCTATCGGCCCGAGACCGGCGAAGAGATCTTTCACTCGCTGATGGGCGTGCCGATCCTGCGCAGCGGTCGAGTATCGGGTGTGCTCGTCGTCCAAAACCGCACCTTGCGCCATTACACCGACGACGAGATCGAAGTCCTCCAGACAATCGCGATGATCGTTGCCGAGCTTGTGGCCGGCGGCGAACTCGTCAACCCGCTCGAAATCGCGCAGAGCCAAGGCGGCGGATTGCTCCCCTTGCGCCTGGTCGGTGTCCGACTCAACGCAGGCCTCGCCATCGGGCCGGCAGTCCTGCACCTGCCCCGTGCGGTAATCCGGCAGGTCGTCGCCGAGGACGTCAGCGCCGAGCTTATGCGCCTGCGCTGGGCGGTCGCCGCAATGCGCGAGGCGATCGACGAGCTGGTGGCGACGAGCCGGGAGTTCGGCGACGGCGAGCATCACGATGTTATCGAAACCTACCGCATGTTCGCCGCCGACCGTGGGTGGGTAGCGCGAATCGCCGATGCGATCCGCAGCGGGCTGACCGCCGAGGCGGCAGTCCAGAAGGTCAGCGACGACACCCGCACCCGCATGATGCAGGTCAGTGATCCCTATTTGCGCGAGCGCCTTTTCGACCTAGACGATCTTGCTAACCGGCTGCAGCAGCATCTTTCTGGGCGGCCGCCGAGCGCTGCCTGGGCCGAACTGCCGCCCGAATTCATTCTCGTCGCCAGCGCCATGGGGCCGGCCGAATTGCTGGATTACGCACGGCGACGCATCACGGGCCTCGTGCTCGAGGAAGGCTCGCCGACGGCGCATGTCGCGATTGTGGCCAAGGCCTTCGACATTCCGGTTGTCGGTCGGGTCAATGAGGCAACCAGCCGCATCGAAGCCGGCGACATCGTTGTCGTCGACGGCGATCACGCTCAGGTCCTCATTCGGCCGAGTGCGGACATCCAGCAATCCGTGGCAACAGCGGTTGAGGCAAGGACCCGGCGTCGCGCGTTCTACGAGACACTTCGCTCAGCCCCGCCGATTACGCGCGACGGGATCGAAATCAAGCTGTTGCTGAACGCCGGTCTGCTCCTCGACCTCACCCAGCTCTCGGCCACTGGCGCCGAGGGGGTAGGGCTCTTTCGCACCGAGTTCCCGCTGATGGTGCGGGACACTTTCCCCGCCGTCGAAGAATTGACGGAGTTTTATCAGCGGGTCTTCGAACAAGTGGAGCAGCGTCCTGTCGTGTTCCGAACGCTCGATATCGGCGGTGACAAGGTGCTGCCTTACCTGCCTCATGCCATGGAGGACAACCCGGCGATGGGGTGGCGAGCAATCCGCATCGGGCTCGACCGCCCAGCCATGCTGCGGCAGCAATTGCGCGCATTGATCCGTGCGGCCGAGGCTCGTACGCTGTTCGTCAAATTTCCAATGGTCGCAGAGGTCGCCGAGCTCGAGCGCGCGCGTACTCTCGTCGATGTAGAGCTCGCTCGCGCGGCGAAAGAGGGCAGAGTACTACCGGCATCCATCAAAATCGGCGTCATGCTCGAGGTCCCCGCACTATTGTGGCAGTTGCCGGCGCTATGTGAACGGATCGACTTTCTGTCGATCGGCACCAACGATCTGCTGCAATTTCTCTTTGCCTGTGACCGCGGGAATCCACGCTTGGCGGAGCGCTACGATCCCCTCTCGGCGCCGATGCTGGCGCTCTTCCGGGAGGTCATCGCGCACACGCAGACTGCCGGGGTGCCGCTCAGCATGTGTGGCGACATGGCGGGGAACCCGCTCGAAGCGATGGCGCTGATCGCTATCGGTTTCCGGACACTCTCTATGGCGCCGACCTCGATCGGCCCCGTCAAGACGATGCTCCGTAGTCTCGATGCGAGGGCCGCCGCCGACTACCTCGATGAGATCGGTGGCCGGCCCGACCATTCACTGCGGCCGAAACTCGAAGCCTATGCGCGAGATCATGACATCGCGCTATAGCCACCAAGCGTGCGCTTGGGGCTCGGTTGATGGCGTTCTTCCGGATTCTTAAATCCTCTCTGGCGGAAGAAAAGTCGGGAAGTCCGGCAGACCTAGCCGGGCCATCCTCGGCCGGCGATGTACTACGGCAGCAGCGGGAGGCACTCGGCCTCGACCTCGCCAAGATCGCGGCGGCACTCAAAATCAAGCCCATCTATTTGGCGGCGCTGGAAGCGGGACGGCCCGATCAACTGCCGGGCCCAGCCTATGCGACCGGCTTCATACGCACCTATGCGGATCATCTTGGTCTCGATCCTGACGAGGTATTGCGGCGCTTCAAGCGGAAGTCGGCGGCTTTCAGCAGAAAGCCCTACCGTTCTTTCCCGATGCCGCTCGCGGAGCGCAGCATACCTGGCGGCGGGATGTTGCTCGTCGCCATGATCTTGGCGATCTGCGGATACGGTACCCGGTATTACCTTGCGACAGCAGAGCAATCGCGCCCGCAACGGGTTGCCGAGGTGCCGCCAGAGTTGCTGCCGCCGAAATCGGAACCACCCTCGGTAAGCCCGCATTCTACCGAAGCTCTTGTGGCACCACCCGTCGCCGTGCTCCGCGAGAGGGCAGCCGGATCACTCGATCCGGCGGGTCCGGAAATCCCGGTTCCATTGCTCGGTGGCGCCACGTCCTGGGCGGCTCCAGACCTCCGCTCGAGCACGTCGCAAGGCGCAACCGAGAGCGTAGCGCTCGTAACACCAAAGCCGCCACCGCAAGGACCCTCGATCCCGGCCGGCGCGTCGACGGGGATTGTCATCCATGCAGCAGCGGATAGTTGGGTGCAGATCCGAGACGTCGGCCAATCGATTTTGGTCCAGCGTGTGCTGAAGGCCGGTGAGAGCTACGCTGTCCCCGATCGGCCGGGACTGGCGATGCGAACCGGCAATGCCGGCGGCCTCGAGATCACCGTCGACGGCATTCCAGCACCGCCGATCGGCCGGCTCGGAGCAGTGCGGCGCAACGTCGCCTTGGACCGGCAGGCGCTGATGATAGGCCGGGCGGTTCGCGACTGACTGCGGGCGGTTTCCCAGCCCACTCTTTTGTGTGGCGCGGAAAACCTCTATATGCCGTTTACGTCGTGCCAACCACGCGAGATTGGACCATGAGCGTCAGGCCTTATCGCGACATCCACCGCCGTCAATGCCGCAAAATCTACGTCGGTAACGTCCCCGTCGGTGGCGACGCACCGATTACGGTTCAATCGATGACCAACACTGTAACAAGCGACGTCGAGGCAACAGTCGCACAGGTTCAGGCGCTCGAAGCTGCCGGCGCCGATATCGTCCGGGTCTCCTGCCCCGATCAGGAATCAGCGCTCGCACTCAAGCACATCGTGCGGCGCGCGACGGTGCCGATCGTCGCCGACATCCATTTCCATTACAAGCGGGCGATCGAGGCGGCCGAGAGCGGTGCCGCCTGCCTGCGCATCAACCCCGGCAACATCGGCTCGTCGGCTCGCGTCCGCGAGGTCATCAAAGCGGCGAAGGACCACGGCTGCTCAATGCGCATCGGCGTCAATGCCGGATCGCTTGAGCGCGACCTCTTGGAGCGCTATGGCGAGCCTTGCCCCGAAGCGATGGTCGAGAGCGCGCTCAACCACGCCAGGATCCTCGAGGACAACGACTTCTTCGAGTTCAAGATCTCGTGCAAGGCGTCCGACGTGTTTCTCGCCGTCGCTGCCTATCAGCAGCTCGCCGAGGCCTGCGACTATCCGCTCCATCTCGGGATCACCGAGGCGGGCGGTCTGCGCAGCGGCACGGTCAAATCCTCGATCGGGCTCGGCATGCTGCTATGGTCGGGGATCGGCGACACGATCCGGGTTTCGCTGTCGGCCGATCCGGTCGAGGAGGTCAAGGCGGGCTTCGAAATGTTGAAGTCGCTGAACCTGCGGCGCCGCGGGGTCACCGTCATTTCCTGCCCGTCCTGCGCCCGCCAGCAATTCGAGGTCATCAAGACCGTCGAGCGCCTCGAAGAGCGTCTCGCGCACATCACGACGCCACTGACCGTGTCGGTGATCGGCTGCGTCGTAAACGGCCCGGGTGAAGCGCGCGAGACCGATATCGGCTTTACCGGCGGCGGCAACGGTACCCACCAAGTCTATATCAGCGGCCTCACCGACCACCGCCTGAAGGATGCCGACATCGTCGACCATCTCGTCGAGCTGGTGGAGAAGCAGGCGGCGAAGGTGGAAGCGGAGCGGCGGACGACGGTCGAGCCCGAGCTCGAGCCGGCGAAATAGTTGAGCTAGTTACGCGGTCAGATAGCGCGCGGCTGGGGCGTCGGCGCGGATTACATGCGCCGCAGCGAGCACGACTACCCCTAAGGCCACGAGCGGCGCGACCGGGATGTGCCACACTTCCGCGATCCCATGGGGATCGAGCGTCAGGACAAAGAGGCTCCCCAGAACGCTCGCCTCCCATGCCCGTAACTGGCGTTCGTCGCGGATGAGCCAGGCCGCGGCGATCGCCGCCAACATCAGATCGTAAATCAGGACAACGGGGATGGCGACGAGGGTCGCCGCCGCGAGTGTTGACGCCCGGATCGGCAACGGATACCTGCGATGCCAGACAAATGCCACGAGGATCCCCGCCGCGAAGGTCGCGACGGTCTGCACGGCATAGGCTGCGGCCCGCGTTCCGCTCAGCAACCGCACTGCGCCGAACGGGCTGACAAATCCGCCAAAGGTCACCTCGCCGGACTCATAAGTCGCATGGGATCTGGCCGCGGCGGCCAGGAAGTCGTGCCATGTCTCCCACCCAAAAAAGCCTAATGACAATCCGCAAAGTGCGGCAGCCGAGGCGAACGCTGCAGCGGCGGCCGACCAGTGCCCTCCAGCCAGCAAAGCGACGGGTACCAATAGACCGAAGTGCGGCTTGTAGCAGAGCGCCCCGAACAGCAGGCCGGCGACGATCGGTCGCCGGTCGATGTAGAGAGTGCCGGCCCCGAACAGCGCAGCCGTCAGAAAGGCGTTCTGTCCCAGGCCCAGCGTCCAGAACACGGCCGGGAAAGCCAATAGCGGGACGAGAACTGACCAACTCTGCTCGCCCAAAATGCGGCGAGCGACGATCAAATAGAGAACGATAGTTGCTAGCTCGAAGATAAAAAACGCCACAAGGTAGGGCAATCGGGCAAGTGCTGCGCAAAGCAGCAGGAAAACTGGCGGATAATAGAAAAACCGATACTCGATTCCGGCCGCCGTTGTGTTCTCTTCAGACCTGTAGTGCGCGAGTTGGTCATAAGACAACTCCGGCGTTCCGGCGTCCGCCAAAGCACCTGCGGCGTAGAAGCTGACAAAATCGGTGCTGGTCGGCCGCGAGAGCGGCACGATCAGGCCGTGCGTTCCCGCGATGAACAAGAGAAACACCGCGCTCTCGACCGCGAGCGCTACCCCACAAAGTGCGAAAACGCGCCGGTGGTCGAGCCACCCGCCCAGATCCCCGAAAAACCGCATCTGCTCAACATGGGGAAGCCAAGTTAGGAAACGCTTAACTTTCGAAGACTAGTAAGAATCTGTGCTAATCGCCGGTTTGAGCGTCGGCGGTGCCGCTGGAACCGAGCGCTAGCAGGATGCACCGGTTCGCGACGGAGGTCACGATGCGCCGCATGAGCAAGGCGGTAAAACTTGAGCGCAACGGGGTAAGGGTTCCCTTCCCGGTGATCGAGGATGTCCGTGGGGTTACGGCGATCGAGTACACGCTGATTGCGGCGCTGATCGCGCTTGCTTTCGTTGTTCTCATTAACCAGATCGGCGACTTCGTCAGCGTACCTTTTGAGACAGTTGCGAGCCAGCTCTAGCGCGAAGTAGGGTCGCCTGCAGATAGAAAGCTTTTGACGGCGCCGACGGGGCTGGTTCAATCTAATCAAGCCGCTGGCGATCGCAGGCGGACCGAAATCTCAGAACGGACCCGCCGATGGATCTCCCCGCCAGTGTTGCCGATCTTGGAGAAAAGCTCAGCGTAGCAGGCGAGGTTACGCCCGAGCCCGCCTTGTTTCACGACGCGGATGTGTTCGCGGCTGAAAGGGAGCGAATTTTTACCCGCCCCACGATCGCAGTTGATCACGAGACTCGCCTGTCTGCAGATCAACATTACTTCCGAAGTGACGTCGCACCGCGCGGGCTGATAGTGACGCGCGAGGCCGGGGGGAGGCTCCGCGCGCTACGGAACATCTGCATTCACGCCGGCTATCCGGTCTGCGAGGCCGAAGAGGGGGCGGGAGATCGCCTGGTATGCCTCTATCACGGCTGGGAATACGCGCTCGACGGGCGGCTGGTCGAGCCCGCCCTTTCCTCTCGGATAGACCCGTCTCGGCTGCGGCTAACCGAGTATCCGCTCGAAGTTTGCAACGGCCTGATCCTGGTCGATCTTTCCGGCAAATCTGCCGCTGGGCAATATGCCGAGACCGTGCCCGCTTGGCTCGCCACGGCCAAAGTGGTGGCACGAACCAAGCACGGCACGACGTGGAATTGGAAGTTCCTGAACCATTTCCTGCGGTCGTCACCACATCTGTTCTTCGTCGATGCGCCCGATACCTATCTCGAGTTCGGGCCTTTGAGCTTCATGATCGCTCAGGGACAGCGCGCCTTCCTGCTGCGCGTGATCCCGAGGTTTGCCGAGCAGACCGACTTTCATGTGATCGAAATGGCGGGGGAAGAAGCCCTCGAGAAAAATTCATCCACGCGGGGCAACGATGCGGTCGTTGATGGGCTGCGCTGTGCTGATATTTCGGTCGGCTGGTTCGACCGCCGTTTTGCCGACTGGTATTGGTCGCTGATGAGCGCGGTGCGGTGAGGCGCTCCTCGGCGATGGACATCCGCCCCATCGCAGAGGGTTTGGAGTTTCCCGAAGGGCCGGTGGCGCTCGATGACGGATCGGTTCTGCTGGTCGAGATCTTTGCTGGAACCCTCGCGCGCGTGTTTCCAGACGGCGCCAAGACGATCGTCGCGCGACCGGGCGGCGGGCCGAATGGAGCCGCGATCGGACCCGACGGCAGGTGCTATATCTGCAACAATGGCGGGTTCCGCTGGCATATCGAGGGGGCGCATCGACGCCCGATTTTGCAGGCCGATGATTACAGCGGCGGCCGGATCGAACGGATCGATCTCGCGACCGGGGCTGTCGAATGCCTCTATCGCACGGCGGGTGAGGTACAGTTGAAGGGTCCGAACGATCTCGTCTTTGACGCGCAGGGCGGTTTCTATTTCGCGGATCTTGGCAAGGTGCGCGCCCGCGAAATGGATCGCGGCGCTGTTTATTATGCCAAGGCCGATGGCTCCTTCATCACGGAGGTGGCGTTTCCGTTGGTGACCCCGAATGGTATCGGTCTGTCGCCAGACGAAAAGACGCTGTACGTCGCGGAGACCGAGCCAGCGCAGCTCTGGGCCTTTGACGTCGTCGAGCCTGGTGTGGTCCGCAAAGAGCCTTGGCCCTCGCCGCATGGCGGCCGCCTCGTCGCGGGCGTTGGCGGTTATCAGCGCTTTGATTCTCTCGCCCTCGACGCCGAGGGCCGCATTTGCGTCGCCACTCTTGTCAATGGCGGCATCACGGTGATCTCGGCCGACGGCGGCCATGTCGAGCACTACCCGATGCCGGATCTGATGACCACCAACCTCTGCTTTGGCGGCGCCGATTTGAGGACGGCCTTTGTGACCTTGTCTTGGACGGGGCGGCTCGTTGCTGTCGACTGGCCGGTCGCCGGATTGCGCCTTAACTACGTGGGCTGATCGTTGGGTTTTCCTATGGGGTCGTGCTTGTCCGCCGCGCGAATTGGTCGCGGGTGCGGAACCCAAGGACGATCACCACGGCTCTCGTTGACGCTTTCGACCGTGACGCCATCTCGATCGAGCCACAATGCGACGGCACCGCGCCGCCACGAATCGATCCGGTCAATCACTGGCATCATCGAGCGGCAGTGGAAGCCGGTCGGCACTTGGCTGACGATCGCGTCAAGCCCTCTGCATCGAACCGGCAGTGCTGTCGCATGGGTAACAATCGCGACCGTGCGTCCGCGGGTGGAATAACGGCACAACCCGTCGGCGCAGTCGAGGCCGCTCTCCGCTCCGCTGCTAGCAGCAGGCCAAGCCTCCAGGATTTCGCCGGTCTCGGTGGCAAAGAACGAGCGCACGACTTTCTCGCTCTTGTCGGCAGAGACGAAATAATGCCCGTCGGAGGCGCGCGCGGCGAGGAAGCGACCACCATCGGCAATCAATATGTCGGGCGGCCGGGTCAGCAGCATCGTCGCGGCGCCGGCGGCGATCGCGACCGCCCCGCAGCGGCGCCAGCTGCCTTGCCACAAGCACAACCACAGCCCGCCGAGCGATATCAGCAACAGTCCCTCTGCCGGCAATGGCGGCATCATCCAGACATTGCCCGGTAGAGCCGAGACGTGCTGCGCTACCCAGATTGTGATGTCGATCCCCCAACCCATCGGCACCAGCGCCAACCGCTCGAGACCCAGCGGCATCAACAGGCAGGTCACGACCCCCCATGGCAATGTCCAGATTGCGCTCAAGGGCACTGCAATGACGTTGGCGAGCGGTGAAAAAAGCGCGATATGGTGGAAATGGTAGATCGAATAGGGATAGGTGCCCAACGTCACGATAACAGTGGTGACCACTACACCCGCGTAATATCCTAGCGCCTTTTCCGACACCGAACGGCCGTGCAACAGCCGGCCGAGGCGCGTGCCATAGGCCTCGTACACTGCGATCAGTGCGACAACCGCGCCGAACGACATTTGAAAGCTGACGCCGACGAGCACCGATGGGTCAATAACGAGCACGATCGCAGCGGCGATCGCGCAAACCCGCATCGATATTCGCAGTCGGTCGATCATGATCGCCGCGAAGACGAGGCCGTTCATGACGAAGGCGCGCTCGGTCGGGATCGCGGCTCCCGAAATCAGCAGATAGCAGGTGAGCACGAGGAGGGTGACGCCGGCGGCGATTTTCTTGTTCGGTTGTGGCTGTCCCGCCACGTATCGGGACATCCCAAAACGCGGTGGATCGTCTGGCTTTTCCGGTCTCGAAATCGTCTCCTGTCTGTTCTCGTCCCATCGCGTGCTACCGAGTTCGGTAGCAATTTCGGTAGCAAGTGTTCGCGTGATGTTCCAGGACTGTCGGCCCTCTGTCACCTCTCGCGACGCCCTCGGACTCACCCCGGCGGTGGCGCTCGCCCAGCACATTCTTGTCAACACCGCATAATGGCTCTCCCATTTCAGAGTCATGTCGGTATTCTCGCCCAAAGGGGCCATACGCTGTGCCAATTGCCGCCGGGGATCCGACTACGGATCTGTATGCCGGATGGGCGGACCCGATTTGGCATTCTCACACCCTGCATCGAGACCGCTCGGTTTCCTGACCGCGATCTGCAGGGTTGCATGTGGCCTTTTCTATTCCCCTGTGGGATGCTTCCAACGCCACCTGCCGCCTGACCGCGCCACGGCGACCTCACGCTACTGGCTAGAACGGCGCGCAAACCGGATCGTAAGTGTTCGGGGATATAAATTTCGAAATAGTCGGCCGGGAGTCTAGCATGACCGATAGCTTTTTCGAGCGGCCGATCCTCAACTCGCCGTATGCCTACGCTGACCGGCATTGGGAATTGGATGATGACGGCCAGCCGACCAACCAGATCATCCCGAAGCGCCGGGATTCTAAGCTCTTAACCCCGGTCCCGAAGCCACAAAAGCGCCGTCGCATGGCGAATCAGCCCGGCTTCGTGTTCGACAGCGGGCACGGGCTATCGACCGAAGAGCAAGAATACAACCCGACCCCGATCATCAACGAGATCCGGCGTTACGTCGAAGACTGGCGCAACCTCCCCAACCCGGATCAATGGCAGGTTTCCCCGGAAACCGCCCGGCTGCTCCAGCATTGGCGGAATCATCAATTCCAGAACATCATTCCGTTCTTTTGTCAGGTCGAAGCCGTGGAGACGGCGATCTGGCTGACCGAAGTTGCGCCGAAGCGCGGTCAGACCGTCGCGAAATTCTGGGCTCATATCCGCGCAGCCAACGAGCAATCGAACCCCGAACTGGTCCGCATCGCCCTGAAAATGGCTACGGGCTCAGGGAAGACTTCGGTGATGGCGATGCTGATCGCTTGGCACACCGTCAACGCGGTACGCCATCCCGGCAGCCGCCAGTTCTCTCGCGCGTTCTTGGTCATCACACCCGGTATCACGATCAAAGACCGGCTGAGCGTGTTGCTGCCAAACGATCTCAGCAGCTACTTCCACGCCCGCGAACTCGTGCCGACCGACATGCTCGGCGACATCGAGCGGGCCAAGATCGTCATTACGAACTATCACGCGTTTCGCCGCCGCGAGCGCATCGAGGTATCGAAGACCGGGCGGTCGCTGTTGGAAGGGCATGGCCCGAAGCTGGACACGATCGAGACGGAAGGCGAGATGCTGCGCCGGGCGATCGGCGATCTGATGGGCCTTAAGAACATCGTCGTGCTGAATGACGAGGCTCACCATTGCTACCGGGCGAAACCGCGGGCCGAGATCGGCGAAGACCTGAAGGGCGAGGACAAAGAGGAAGCGAAAAAGAACAACGACGCCGCGCGCCTATGGATCTCGGGCATCGAGACCGTCAAGCGTAAGCTGGGCCTTACGGGAGTTTACGATTTATCCGCGACGCCGTTTTTCCTGCGGGGTTCTGGGTATGCCGAAGGCACGTTGTTCCCCTGGACGGTCAGCGACTTCTCGCTGATGGATGCGATCGAGTGCGGCATCGTGAAGCTCCCTCGTGTGCCCGTTGCCGACAACATTCCGGGCGGCGATATGCCCAAGTTCAGAAACCTCTGGGAACATATCCGAACCGGCATGCCGAAGAAGGGTCGCGGTAAAGCTGGTGCCCTCGATCCCTTAAAGCTGCCCCTTCTCCTGAACACCGCGCTCGATGCGCTCTATGGGCATTACGCAAAGACCTTCGCACTGTGGGACGAGGCTGGCACCGCCGTCCCCCCGGTCTTCATCGTGGTTTGCAACAACACTGCCGCATCGAAGCTCGTCTACGACTACATCTCAGGCTTCGCGCAGAAGAACGACGACGGCACGGAAACCTTCATCCCCGGCCATTTCGAGCTTTTCCGCAATCAGGACGAGCACGGTAATCGGCTACCGCGACCACGGACGCTGCTGATCGACAGCGAGCAACTTGAATCGGGTGAGGCACTCGACAAAGGGTTCCGTGATATGGCGGCGGACGAGCAGCGTCTGGGAGAGTTGGGATGCGCGCGCATGTCAACTCGCACGAGCAGGCGCCGCATTTATGACAAATTCGCACACGGACAAGTTGCGGTCAATTTGCGGGCTTGTCGATCGCTGACTGGACTGGTGGTAAGAAATCCGCAGATGCGGAAAATTTACCGCCCGACGTCGTTCGCGACGGCTGACCAAGACGCCGTTCGGAAATCCGCAGATGCGGAAAACCGAACACCCCCCGACTCGATATTCGCGACGGCTTGGCCGGAAATCCGCGGATGCGGAAAACCGGCCACCCCCCCCGACTCCCGCCGGCACTTCGATTCGCAACGGCTTGATGCAAATTCCGCAGACGCGGAAAATGCATCACCGCCCGACTCCCGCCAGCACTTCGATATCTGGCAATTCGCGACGGCTTGAAACCAAAACCGCATCTGCGGATTTGGTTTCACCCCCCCGACTCCCGCCGGCGTTCGAGGGTACTGACCACGCAACGGTTTTGCGGTGGATAGGTGGTGCAAAATCCGCATCTGCGGCAAATGCACCGCCCGACTCCCGCCAGCACTTCGATATTTGGGCAATATCCGGCGTTCGCGCGTACGACCCAAAAGACCATAAGCAATTGGTTTGAGAAATTTTCCGCATCTGCGGCAAATTTCTCAATTCGGGGCATTTTGGCTTAACAAATTTTCCGCATCTGCGGAAAATGAGCACGAGGTGCCGGTCACGGTGCGCTTCTCGGCCAACACGGGCATGCCCAAGATCGCCGATGCGGATCCGCGGGCCACCCCGCGTGGCCTAGCC
>Ga0306921_10000856_pt1 | contig 28582 bp, 25 predicted proteins | sample sta12Cox44000080_FD_203760 | JGI IMG/M metagenome (GOLD analysis project Ga0306921, IMG submission 203760) | Lab enrichment of tropical soil microbial communities from Luquillo Experimental Forest, Puerto Rico - statoxic.12C.oxic.44.000.080 (v2)... | ecosystem: Environmental > Terrestrial >... | reverse complement strand
ATCTCGTCAGCGAGGTGCTAAAGGCTTACAACGGCGACGGTCTATCAGTAACTGGCAAGGGTCAGACGATCGCAATTCTGATCGACACCGTGCCTGCTGACACGGACTTAGAGTTATTTTGGAGGTATAACAATCTACCCATCTCATTGAATCAGATCGTGAAGATAAATGTGAAAGGCGGGGCTCTTCCGTCTACCGAGGGAGAAGAGACCCTGGACGCTTCATGGGCAAGCGGAATTGCGCCGGGCGCGACCGTCAGGATTTACGCCAGTGGCTCGCTGCAGTTCGTGGATCTCGACCGCGCTCTCGATCGTATCATCGCCGACTTGCCTAGCCAGCCTGGGATGCGGCAGTTGTCCATTAGCCTAGGTCTCGGCGAAACTTACATGGCCAAGGCGGAAGTCGCGACGCAACATCAACGGTTTCTTCGGTTGGCTGCGGCCGGGGTAAACATCTTCGTTTCCAGCGGAGACGCAGGATCGAATCCGGATCCTACAGGACACAGTCCGACAGGGCCCCTGCAGGCAGAATATGAGTCGTCGGATCCATGTGTCGTCGGGGTAGGCGGCACGACCTTGACGCTCAAATCGAACGGGCAAGTACAGGGTGAGCGCGGTTGGGTAAGCGGGGGCGGTGGCAGGAGCGTTCTATTCGCGCGACCGCCATGGCAGAACGGAGTTGGGGTGCCAGCAGGCAGCGATCGACTTGTCCCCGACGTCAGTCTTGCGGCCGATCCCAATGACGGCGCTTTCCTTGTGTTTAATGGAAAACCCATTCAGATCGGCGGAACGAGTTGGAGCGCACCAACGTGGGCCGGCCTGTGCGCCCTCATCAACGAAGCTCGTCAGAACGCCGGCAAGCCTCCCCTGCCTTTTCTGAATCCAACCATCTACCCACTGGTGGGTACATCATGCTTCCGGGACATCGTAGACGGGAGCAACGGAGCCTACCACGCAGGGCCCGGGTACGACATGGTAACGGGTATTGGCGTGCCGAGCACCAAGGATTTGATAGCGCATTTGATAGGGGGGGCTTCGATTGCTGCTGCTCAAGGGAGGAAGTCTCGGAAGAGCGTATCTTGATCCGCTTGCCGCTCTGTTAGCGTGTTTCAGGAGTACGAAGAGAACTGGCCATTGCGCCTTGCTGCAGAGCTTTGGCCAGTATGGCGATGAGCGCGTGGCGGAAATGGTCGTATCTCGACGCCATCCGGGAAGCTGTCTTGCTCACCGCTTGATGTTCATCTCGTCAGTGCCGGCATTGAAGCTTACTGGCCGGGGCACCGTGATGACAACCCAAGCAGGGATGACCTCGTGGGCTTGGCCGTGAATGCGCAAGATGGCGGAGACCGGACCATCGGACACGCTGTCATACCAACCGTCATTGTCCGAGAAGACGTTGATGGGGGCGTTGACGGGAGACCCTGATCTGCCGGGCCCGCCGACAACCAGTAGCCGTCCCTTTTCGTCGGTTCGGAGCATGGCCAGTGCGATGTCGCTGATTTGCATCGATAAAGACCTCAACGGGGTCCTGTTCGACGTGTCCGAGCACGGCTGGGGTTAACTCGACAGCTTAGGCGCTAAACCAACATGGGAGTTCCCCCGGCTCTGCCGGGGAGGCAGCAAAAGTTTGACATATCCGGGGGTCGGCGGCCTCGGTCCATCGACGAGACTCCGCACCGCGAGCCGCCAAAGCACACGAAAGGGAGTCCCACGGATGGATGACGATAAAGCTTAAGATGAACCAAAATAGCGGAATGCAAGCGAACGGTACGTCACGTAGCGAGCAGTAAGCGAGTTTACCTCCAGAATATTGGTAAGGCATTCCGCAGAGTGGGAGAAGAGAGCAGGGTGGGGCGACACGGACAAGCCGCTTTGAGCGGCTCTAAACCTAAAGCCCCCGGCTCTGCTACTTTGCTGTGCTGCACAATCCACCTGCTTCTGTGCTAGGCTGAGGTCGTCCGCGTCAAGTGAGACGGCATTGAGCGACTGGCCGCAAGCCAGCGAAGGCGCAGCAGACGATCAGGGTAATTCCCATGACGCACGCATATGATCACGGGCAGCCGCCCAAATGGAAGCACGATGGCGTGCGGGTCATCCCCGCGTCTTCGCTTGATTCCAACACCCCGCAGACGCCCGGCGCGGCAACGGCGCAAATGCTCGTGGAATGGAACGCGGCGATTCAGCAATTGCGGTCGCTGATCGAGAACCCGGACACCGCAGATCCCTTCGTGCCGTATGGGGCGGCGTTTCTTCCCGAGGAATTGCCGGCGATCCCGGCAGTCGACCTGCCGGCCGGACTGCCGGCGTGGATGCAGGGCGAGAGCGACTGGGCCGCGCGCACCGGCGCAACCGCGGCGCTGAAGCGGCGCACGATCACGGTCGAGGTTCCCGTCGGGATCGTTCCGGCAGCCCAGTGACATATTTTGCTCGGGAGCGAACCATGCAATTCGTGCTACTCGGCCGGGTCGCGACAATGGACGCTGCATCGACCGTGCTCGCGAACGGCGCAGTCTACGTCGACGGCAACACGATTGTCGCGGCAGCGGATCGAAGTGCGCCGCCGCCGGCAGAGTTCGCCGACGCAATCACGGTCGATACCGCGGGAATCATCTTCCCCGGTCTCATCGAGCTCCACAATCACCTCAGTTATGACGCGCTTGAGCTCTGGCGCGTGCCGCAGAAATTCACCAATCGCAGCCAGTGGCAGCGCAATGCCGACTATGTCGCCAATGTGTCTCAGCCCATGACCACCATCGCGGCCTCGCGCGATTCTCGCCTGCTGGCCGCGGTCGCGCGTTACGCGGAGACGAAGTGCCTGTTCGGCGGAGTTGCCAGCAGCCAGGGCATCTCGCTCAAGGGCGATAATATGCTCACCTCCTACCGCTCCGCGATGCGCGTGGTCGACGATCCCGGCGACAGGCAGTTTCCCCGGGCCTCCACGTGCATTCCCGATGTGACTGCATCCGACTGGGCGAAATTCAAGAACGAGCTCGACAGGGTTTCGTGCATGCTGCTGCATCTGAGCGAAGGGCTCGATGCCAAGGCGCGCGATGCCTTCCTGGCGCTGCAGAACGGCAATCAGTGGGCGATCAATTCCGCGCTTGCCGGCATCCATTGCGCGGCGCTCGAGCCGCAGGATTTTGCCGTCATGCAGGAAAACGGCGCCTCGGTCGTGTGGTCGCCGCTGAGCAACCTGCTGCTCTACGGCGGCACGACCAATATCAAGGCGGCACGGTCGGCGGGTCTCGCCATCGCGCTGGGATCGGACTGGTCGCCCTCCGGCAGCAAGAACCTGCTCAATGAGCTCAAGGTCGCCAAGGTCGCCGACGACGTTCTCGGAATCGGTCTCGCCGACCAGGACATCGTCGCGATGGTGACGAGCACGGCTGCTCGCATCGTGAAATGGGATGGGCTGGTCGGATCGATCGCCGCCGGCAAGCGCGCCGACTTCACGGTCATCGCCGCGCCGGCCGCCGCCGACCCGTATGCGAGCATTATCAACGCACGCGAGACCGACCTCGTGCTGCTGATGATCGACGGACAGGCGGTGCTGGGAACCGCGCCTCTCATGTCGGCACTCGGGCAGAGCGGCGAGACCGTCCCGTTGGGCAACACGACTCGCGTCATCAATTACGGCCCCGGCGATCCCCGCCTGCCGATGCTGAGTTTCGAGGAGGCCAGAGCGGCGATGGCCGATGCGCTCTCGCGCCTGCCGACGCTTCTCGAAGACGAGCGGGCGGGGCGCGGCGTATCCGGGCAAAGCCTCGTCGCTCCGACACGTCCGCAGCTGCGGCTTGCTCTCAACGAGGAGCACCTGGGCGGCTTTGCGCTGCGCCCGCGCCTGCCGTTTCACGGCAGGCCGACCGGTCCGGACGCCGCATTGCATGCAGCTGCAGCTCCGACACCGCCGCTCAAGGCGGTGCCGCTCGATCCGCCGACCGTGACCGATGATCCGAACTACGCCGCCGCCCTGCAGGCGCAGGCGAACATTCCCGCCGCGATCAAGGCCGGGCTGCAGTCCTTTTACGGCTGAGGCCGCACACGCGAGGCATGACCCGGGAGACAGGAGATGCCCAATTCCAGTCCGGAAGCCAACGCCATCGAGCAGGCATATGAAGACGAAATAAGAGCGCTGTTCAGAACGCTGTTCATCAACCTGATCGACGAGCCCGCCGAGCAGCAAAGTGTCGCCAAGTTCACCGCCGGTTTGAATGCAGCAAAATGCGCCCGCGACCTGGCGCTTGGCGTCATCCAGCCGCGTTCATCGGCGAAACGCGCATTGCGGCAGCCGCGATCGAAACGCGCGCGCCGGGCCAGGACGCGTGCATAGGCCTGTGCAGGGCAGCGCAGCGGTCATTCAATCACGTCGTCGGCGCGCACCACGAAAGATTCTGGAATCCCGGTCGCAGAATTCTTTCCGGTCGCCAGGGGATTGCGTCGAGCCCCGGCCTTCTCCAGCCCGCGCTTTTACCGCAGCAGACCAGTTTGCGAATAGCCGACATGCCTTTCTTCGTACGAACCCGACGCTCGGGTTGGAAAGAGCTTGAGGTCCTGGCCGTGAGCGAGATCGACGATCTGCCAGACGCCCGTTAGCTCTGCAGGCAGTGATCCGATTTCCTTTGAGCAGCTTAAGGGGCAAAGCATGGCCGAAGCCATCGACCTCGATTACAAGGCCCCCGGCGGATCTGGTCTAGGCCCATTGGTACCATTCGTATCGTACTTGCGTACGCAATAGCCAGGCTTCTAATCGTCTGGTATTGGATCTTCGCAACCGCTGCTTGGGAGGTATCGGACGTGGCCAGGACCAGATCAAGGAAGTCGCGGAAAGCCGTCAAGCAAGGGACCAAGGCGGCACCGGAAACAACGATCAGGGTATGGGAGGATGACCCTGCAAGTGGCGTCCTGGTGGAGCGGCCGGCGCCGAATCCAGCCAAGAGGCCCCTGGCATATTCGTTCCCACCGCCGATACCGAAGCCCGCGATTTATCAACCGGGCACACCCGAGTTTCGCTTTTGGACCGCGGCCGAGGCGCTGCGCCGGGGCGCCGATTTCTGGGCGGCGCGCGTGCCGCTAACGAGTTGGGAAGTTGGTCCGGGGCTGAAGGTATTGCTCGACGAAGGTGTCGACCTCAATGCGTACTACGATCGCCGGGCGTTGAACTTCTTCCATGGGCCGTCTCCGAGTGGGACGGTGTATTCAGGCGAGAGCCCCGACATCGTTTGCCACGAGATGGGTCACGCCATACTCGATTCGTTTAAGCCGCAACTCTGGGGAGCAGCATCTCACGAGGTCGCCGCGTTTCACGAAAGCTTCGGTGACATGAGCTCCATACTTTCGGCCCTGCAGTTGCCGTCGCTGCGAACGGCGATTTTGTCGGATACGGGCGGGCACCTCTATCGAAATTCGCGCCTCTCCCGTCTGGCAGAGCAGCTCGGCGCCGCCATACGCGCACAAGATCCCGGTGCAGTTGACCTGGATTGCCTTCGCAACGCGGTAAATTCGTTTACTTATCAGGATCCGGTCGATTTACCGCCGATGGCTCCGGCGCGGCAACTGTCCTCGGAGGCGCATTCATTCTCTAGAGTTTTTACCGGCGCTTTTTTCGAATGCTTGGGTAGCATGCTCACTGCTTCCGCGCGGGATCCCTCAACGCCGACATCGGACGAGCTGCTTTCCGTTGCAAACGATCTCGCAGGATTGCTCGTCGGTGCTATCAAGCAAGCACCCGTGGTGCCGAACTGGTATGCGCAAGTCGCGGCCGGCATGGTTCAGGCTGCCGGTGCAGCAAACGAAAAGTATCCGGCCATTATCAAGGGCGTTTTTGTGAAACGGTCTATTCTATCGCTTCACAGCGCCACCACCGTCGAGGCGGTGCCGAAAGCGATGACTGCAGCCGCTGCCGTCGAGCAATCCGAGCCGCTGGTGTCGGTTACGCTGTCCGCGCAACACTATGGGCTTGACCGGCTGCTGGTCGTCGAGGCCGCCTCGCAAGCGCGCCGGTTTGTTGCCACCGCTGCCGCCGGCGATGCAAGCTCAATTGAACCAGTTAGCTCGGTGACCGGCGCCCGAAGCTTCGTCGACGATCTCTTCCGCAGCGGTCATGTGGATTATGGCGAATTTGGCAGCCCGGCAACGCGGATTGCGCATGGCCGAGGCCTGCAGACCCATTACCTTGTAGCCGAAGGACGGGCCATTCGTTTGCGGCGCAGATTGTTCGATTGCGGTCTCTGCTACCGGCAAGTCCTCAGCGCAGACGCGGCGTGAATGGTTGCCGCTCAACGCGTGGAAAAGCGCCGCCGCACCACGATCGGGAGTCCATCGGCGGTCTCGCCAACGATTTCGTGGGTGGCGCCCGGCGGCAGTTTGCCTTGGGCATCTGCCTTTGCAGCCTCTCCCCTTGCCATTAGCCCCCGGACAAACGAGATCGACGCCGGATCCTTCGGCACAATCTGCTCCGTCGCCGCGCCGGGCTTCTTCCCGCGGTTTTTTTCATTCGCCATTTTAGAAACCATACGGCAAATCGTCGGCCCCGTCACCCCGCATAAGCTGAATCGCCGCCGCGTTGCCGGCACCTGGCTCGACGCTGTCGCCAGAGCCAAGACGATCCCCACGCATCTCTTAGGCGCCAACATAGCACAGCCCGGGCCCCCGCCACGCCCGGGTTGGAGACCGAGATCCTCAGCGGGGCTGTTGAGTCAGCCAATTATATTGTGGGCCCAGGCGGTCCAGAAGGCTGGCTTCCCTGATTTGGGGTCGCTCGTACCCTGATGCTGCCCTGGAGCAGCTTTTCGACATCGGGTGAAAAATAGGGCAGAATGCGTGGCGATGTAGCAAAGCCTTCCACACACGGGAGCCGGCCGATCCACGCTATCACCATATTGAACCCGCCCGGGATTGGCGGGCGTAGGCGAATGAGCCCACCCGACCGTTCGGTCATGCTGACGCTCTGACCAATGCAATGGTTCAGCTTTTGAAGCAAGCTCGTTTGGAGTAGAGTCAGATTACTCAGTACGTTAATGCACAGTAAAGCAGTTCACCTGCGTCCGACCTTCAAGAGCCGTATGAATCGAGAGGTTCACGTACGGTTCTTGAGCGCGCAGAGGCGAAAGCCCTCCGCCCGAGTCCAGCAGGGTCTGGCAATCCGCCCTACCTGCGGAGGAGAAAGCCAGGAACCTCAAGTCGCTTCTCCAAGCCATTCTTGTCCCGTACCAATGGCAAATGCTCCTTTGCAAGCTGCTCGAGCGAGCGCACATCAGAGTAAAACGGCCAAGCAAAAATCTTGCCTTCCTTCGTACTTGCCGCGATGCGAGTATCGTTTTCGATAAAGGCAACGGACGTCCATTCGGCCTTAACTCCGGACAAAAATGTACTTACCGGTGCCAGATAATCCGAAAGGTTCACCAATAGCACCGGTTGGCCGGATCGCGGTACAACTGCAATTCCCGCGCCGCTCGCGCTTACGGCAGCAGCGCTAGGCTCCCCAAACTCTTGGGGCAACGTTCCCCAATAATGTCTACCACCGTTTGCTATCACCGATATATGACTGTTTTGTACGTTGAATTTGTTAGGCGCAGGCATGAATGTCGAGTCAGAAAGCAATCTTGCGGACAACGGCGAGTCTTTGGTCCATAATCGAATTGTGCCATCAAAGGAAGCAGAAGCAACGTTTCTATTTTTGGGACTGATATCTACGGCGAATAGAGAGCTGAGATGCCCCCGCAGTTGGATTGCACTATCGCTATCAGGTAACGTCCATAGCCTTACAGCGGTGTCGTTAGTGGCAGACGCCACGAACTTGCTTTCTGGATCACAAGCGATGCGCCAAATGGGTCCTGATTCTGCGTCCACGTAAAGGGTGGGGGGCACGTTCTCGTCAATTTTCCATAACGCGATGTTGGGGCTCGCCATGTACGTCGCGAATAGCCGCCCATGATTTTGCGGGTCGAATACAAGCGAGTACGGAAGCGAATTGCTGTTGCCCTCCAGATCTAAGGATTTCTCCAACCTTAAGGAAAGCCCATCCCGCACGCTGGAATGGGTGTTGAAAATGTGGATCTTGCCAGAAGTCGCGCCAAAAGCAATTCGTTTGCCATCGGCGCTCGCTGCAAGGTCACTGAATAAATTATCAAGCGGATTACCTTCCAGGCGATCATCGTAAAGGACCCGTTTAAACTCACCGTTCGATGCATTCCATAAGCTTGCTTGACGTTGCCACCCGGCAGTTACGATCCATTTGCTATCGTGGCTCCAGGCTGCGGCGCCTGCTGGAAGCTCCTCGCTCCCGATATTAATCGGCAAGTCCCGCTTGTCGGCGCGAGAATCTGTGAAATATTTGCGGAGTTTTTCAACGGAGGACGGAGCTAAGATCAACCCGATCGGACTGGTGCCGACATATATCCGTTTTCCATCTGGGCTCCATCGGAGCGACATGACCCATCCGCCCGGAATTCTCTCGGAGTGGACATGTTCGCCAGTATCGGCATCGTAAAATAGGAGATTGTTGGGTACAGCCGCCGCGAGTAGTTTGCCGGCCGGTGAAAAACTCAGAGCGAATATTTGTTTTGCGACACCAACGGGGGTCTCGATACGTCTTCGTTCATGAAGATGGGCTAATCCATTATAAAGTGCCTCTACGTATTCAGCAACATTAGGGAGATCTGGCCCCTTATTAGTAAGCGCCATGGCTAGACTATCTGCGGCGCCATTATAGCGCTTTGGGTTTTGAATCGCACTCGCCATTGTGCCGATCAATTGAGATGCATACCTCTGATGTTCCTCGATTGCGGCATCTGCCTCGGACCGGCTCCGGGCACGGAGCTCACGAACCTTTTCAAAATTGTCCGCATTGTGCCTGGTGTAGCGGAGCGCCCAAAAACCGTTGGGTTTGCGGCTGGACCACCAATCTTCCACCCGAGTTAGATCTTTTAAGGGTATGGCAGAGCCACTATCCACATACCTCAGAAGGCCTCGATATTGTTCCGCATCCTCCTGCTCTTCGCGTATCCAGTTCTCTTCGCCTTCTGCATTAAGCTTATCCCAGCGGCGGATCAGCGCCTCGTGCCCGATATCAATGATGGAATTATCAGCAATACCCATGTTTGAATCGGTATCAATATCAGAAGTATCATTTGTCTCGGTAGGTGGGATGACTCGCAAAAAGCTGCAGTCAGACCTTGCAAAGCGACGGACAACCGTGCACGTCGCCTCCTTTGCCACCTGCTCGATGGCAGTACCGGGCCTGACATATTGAACCAAATCGCAGAATCGCTGAGGCCTACGAACAGAACGCCCTTCTTGGTCTGTTTCCGTCAGCGCCTGAAAAAGCCGTTTGGTCGCCAGCTGGGGGCCTATCGCTGGGGAGTCGGAGTGCCTGATTAAAGCGTCGAGAATTTCATTCGCGTGCAGGGACAACGCCTGCTCCACACCACCAACCGTCCTGTAATCGTCGATCGTCAGATGCGGGTGCTGACCCGGTTTCTGGCTGGTGTGGTGCGAGGCACGTTCCCAGCACCTCATCAAAACGTGTTGCAGGATCGGCAGTTGATCAGGGTCTTCGTTGGTTGCAATCAGCGCATGCTGAACCAGCTGCGGATCGACCTGACCTCCAGCACGCTGTATGGGTTTACGGATCACGTCTTCCCTCTGATCACGCGCCATGCCGGGTACCAGAAACTGGCTCCGGCTGACCGCTTCGGGGAGCCCATGAAAGCGCGCGCAGTCGCCGATGAAATCCGATCGCATAGTCACGACAACGTGTATCGGCACGTCGGACGAGTGCGCTGCAAGGAGCAGACGAACGAATGCTGTGGCCTCATCTCGACGTTCAGCGAACGTCGCCGGATCGAGGCTACCCTCAGACCGAAGCTTCGCGAATCGGAACAATTCCTCGAACTGATCGACGAGCAGCAAAACTCGGCTGCCCTCAGATTCTCGTAGCGCAGGAATCAATGCCAATGCTTCGCCGATGCCGAAGCTGGACTTGGTGAGAACACGCTCAAAGCGGTCGGCCCATGCTTGTAAGAGACCGCTGGTCTCGCCTGTAAGATCGGCCAAGGCTACAGCCAATCTTCTGACGGGCGCATCGGCCGGATGCATCTCAATCCAATTCCACGGATGATCCTGGATCTTCTCAAACCTCGGTCGCAGGCCCGCGCTTATCAGCGAGGATTTCCCGGACCCAGAAGCGCCGACGATGGCAACGAAACGTTTCTGTGTGATCTGAGGATCGAGTACATTGAGTTCTTGCTCGCGACCGAAAAAATACTCATGGTCGCCATACTGGAAGGGTCGCAACCCTATAAATGGCCATTCGCTACTGGCAAATTTCAGGTAAGAGCTCATGACATTGTCCCAAAGTTGAGACTTGCCAGCGGGGAGGGGTCACGCACGGTCGCATACTGCCGTTACTGGAAGCTTGTTCCAGTAATATGGGGATTATGGTAATACGCTAGGCGAATCTGCACCAGTTCAAAATAAGAGAGCAAGGTGTCTGTGGCGATGGTTTCGGTACGAAATCGAACGGACGGCCCCAGCCACGAGCCGTAGCTTGGCGTCTTCATGCAAAACCCGACGGCAGAGACGCTGGAACCATTGCATGCAAGGCATTGCCCCACCCCCTCGTCCAGGATGATCCGCTCGGTAGTATTCCCGGCCATCGGTGTGCTGGGTGAATCACTCCGAGGCCAACACCCCGGTGCTAAAGCTCCCAGGCACGCTGCAGGTGGTGAAGGTCTTCGGCCCCGAGACGGCGCATATTGGGCGGCGCCGAGCAGCCCTGACCATACGAGGGATTCGAGGCCGTCCCCTTCGCAGGGTCAGGTCAGGGCAACGACGCTGAAGTAGTATAATCGTCGATCGTGAGATGCGGGCGATTCACTTCCCGCTTGCCACGATGCAATGCGTGCTCCCAGCACCTCACCATGGCGTGTTGCAGGTTTGGCAGGTGATTCGGATCGTCGTTGCTGTCGTTCAGCGCACGCTGAACAAGTCTCGGATCGATCTGACCTCCAGCGAGCTGTACGGGTTTACGGATCACGTCCTCTCTTTGATCACGCGTCATGTCGGGCACCAGAAACTGGCTCCGGCTGACCGCTTCGGGGAGCCCATGAAAGCGCGCACAGTCCCCGATGAAGTCCGATCTTATAGACACAATTATGTGCAGCGAAGGCCGCAACAACTTCACAGCCGTCAAGAGAAGACGAACAAATCGTGTGGCCTCATCGCGACGCTCGGCAACCATCACTGGATCAAGGCTACGCTCCGACCCAAGGTTCGCGAATCGAAGCAATTCCTCGAACTGGTCGACGAACAGCAACACTCGGCCGCCGCCCTCCAATTCTCGTAGCACAGGAATCAATCCCAATGCTTCTCCGATTCCGAAGCTTGACTTGGTAAGAACGCGCTCAAAGCGATCAGCCCAAGCTTCCGAGAGATCGCCGGTCTCGCCTGTGAGACCTGCCAAGCCCAATGCCAATTGCCTGAGAGGTGCGTCGCCGGGGCGCATCCCAATCCAACACCACCGATGATCGGAGACTTTCTCAAGCCTGGGTCGCAGGCCCGCACTGATCAGAGACGACTTTCCGCACCCTGATCTGCCAACGACAGCGACGAAACGGTTCTGTTTGACTTGGCGCTCGAGCACGTCGACTTCGTCGTCGCGGCCAAAAAAATACTTGCGGTCGCTGTACTCGAAGGGCCGCAAGCCAATAAATGGCTGGTCAAAAACAGCGCTTGCCCCCCAGGAGCTCATAATCTTTCAAAGCTGAAGCCAGCTTTTCCCCGACTGATGTGGCTTCGCACTCTGTTGCGTCAATAATGTGATCAACGTAAGGCATTCCGATGTCCAAAAACTCAGCCTTAGCCTTGGTGGACGGCGAAGTCAGCAATAAGATCAATTTGCCTTCCGTTGGCTGAGCAACCTTCCTTAAAGCGTCGATGGTGGTGATTTCATCCAGAAGCTTTGGTTGGCTCTGAGCACCCCAGCAAACGATAATGTTCTGCGCTTGCCTGAAAAGCCCCTGCTCAATCCGCGCGAGTTCATCCTTGGTAAGTGGTGACGGAGGGCTCAAAACGGGATTGAAGCCAACTCGTTTTAATTCTTTCGCGATGTTCACGGCAAGGTTGCGATTACCGGAAGGGACCCGAATATATACGATCTTCCTTTCGACCTTCTTTTCCGGGCTCGGATCGCGAAGCTTTCTGCCCAGTCGTTGAAGCACAAATTCATTAAAGCGCGAAGCTGTATCACCATCAATTTGGTCCGTTTCCAGCAACCGCTGGTCAAATCGGCCCAGGATCTCCAACGGGTCGCGGCGAGCCATGTTGGCGTCAGCAGATGTGATCGATGGCAGTATAATGGGCGCCCAGATCATCCGCTCAAATTCAGGTCTCCTTTTGACCTCCTCCGCCGCAGCCGCTAGCTGCATTGGCACGAGATCCATATCAAGCCCATCGGGACGTCCGCCTGTCCTCGTGCCAAGCAAGTGAATGGACGCTTCCGCCTCCGTAAGCGCTGTGACGATGGCAGAGCGCACCTGTTCCCCGACGTTGCCGAGGTCTTGATCAGGATCGGGCGCAACACGGAAACCAGTGTCCTGCAGCTCCCTCACGAGCGTCCGATATGATTGCACCATATCGCCGGCAGGCTTAGCCACAAATACAACTCGTCCATTACTGGGACGGGCATTGTCTAGCTGAGGCTGGGGCTGGTCCCTCCGCCGAGATGGAATTCCTAGCTCTTCGAGTCGCTTGCAAAGGCCGTCCGCCAACTTCTTAACCGCATCTTCGTATTCGTCTATGAAGCGGACTTTTCCGCGCCAGAAATACTCGTCAACGCTCTCGGAGTAACGGTCCTCGCGATAAAATTGCACTGACTGAATCGTACGCAACGGTTCCGGTATCTTGTCCTCCGGGACTTTATGCTTATCGACCCTAAAAATTCGCCCTTCCAGAGCAGGCGTGCCGAGCATTCCAATCCGCGATCTCATGGTATCAAGTTCTTTTTTGCACCAATCACTCGTAATGTAATTTTTAGATAGGATCGCAATGAACAATTCAGCGCTATTCAACGCATTTGATATGCCTTCGTTCCAATCGTCAGCTGGCGCGATTTTTGAACGATCCTGCCAAAGGATTGCACTTGGCACGCCGAGTTGAGTCAAGTCGTAACGAACTTGCGTTAGAAGATAATCAACAAAACCACGAACATTAGGACCGTCAGGTGGAGGGTCGTTATCCAGTCGCCGATAACTTACGAAGACCTCTGGCCCATCGCAGGTATTGCAACTTTGCTGGCTCATACTCGACTCCCACGCTAAAGTAATGTTATACTGTTCTTTCGCGAATATAAATGTGATTTAGATCACACGGATCCGTTTTGGAGGCCGTGACTATCAAAGAGGCGGCCCTGCGCGGCCATGACAGCTTTGTGTTAGTGGGAGAGGGCGGTACCGTATGCAGTAATTCAGCTATTTTTGGTTAACACGCCGCATCGCAGCATGGGTAGCGCGGCACGGCGGGGGCGATCGCGATGAGCCTGCGATTGAGGGTGCGATCAACTTTTGGGACGTGCCGTGGTGACCGGATGGGGGGAGCCGCGGCGTCGGTAACTAACGGGAAATAAAAGTATTTTTAACCTCCCGGAGGAAGGAGCTCTCGAGCAGGAAACGTCATCCGTTGGGGAGATCAATGCTCCGTAGGGCGATGCACAGCGGGCCGTTATGTTGGAAACCCGACCGTCCTTCATAATGGCTGAAAGCCGCCTCATTGAGTTCCTGCTAATCGGGCTCAATGCACAACGCACCTTGGCAGGGGCGACCAAGCTTCAGAATGAAATGTTCTTGTCGAGGGCCAAGAGCCAATACTTGGTCGGGCTCCCTTCGCATTTCTCCACTCGACCAGCGGCGGCTCTTGGACGTTTGCGGCGTCGTCTCGTCTAAACTGCCGCCCGACAACGGCAGTTTTGCATGCTGGATGGACCCGGGATCTTAACCAATCGCGCAAGGGTACACGAAGACTAAGGGCTTCCTGGCCTCCCGCCTTTGCGACCAACTGGCGTTTCGAGAAGGCGCTTTGGGTTGATGAAACCGGCGTGCAAGAGCATTCACCCGTTAGCTCGTCAGCGCCGAGCGTGTCCGCCATCCCAGCCAGGGAGAGCGCGTGCCCGTTCCAACATCAGTTTGCGTGCTCACGAGTAGAATAATGAAGCCCGCCGCTCTATCCTTTTTCATTGTTTTCGGACTCATGCTTGGTTCAGTCGAAAAGCTGGCTGCTCAGACTGTGATGTTGCCAGGGTTCAACGTCGATCTCACGCAGACTTCGGTCTCCGGGCTGTCGTCTGGAGGTTACATGGCGGTCCAGCTCAATGTTGCATTCTCATCATTCATAAAAGGGGCTGGCATAGTCGCGGCTGGACCTTATTACTGCGCCCAGAACAATCTCAGCATTGCAACTTCAGTTTGCAGTTGCACAGCCCTGCTCTGCAACAACCGTCCGGGATCGATCGACGTTCAAACGCTTATGCGGACCACCGACCGGAATGCGAAGCAGGGCAGTATTGATCCGACATCGTACTTGGCCCGTCAGCGCATCTGGTTGTTCTCCGGCAAAGCCGATTCAATCGTGCCCCAGCAGGTGATGGATGACCTGGCTGCCTATTACGCGGGCTATGTGGACAAGTCTGCGATCTACTACAAGAAGGACATCAATGCGCAGCATGCGCAGCCAACGGACGCGTATGGGAGTCCCTGCAGCACTTTGGGCGATCCGTACATTAATAACTGCGCTTATGATGCAGCTGGTGAGCTGCTGAAGTGGATATACAACTCGCTCAACGAGCGTAACGACAGTCAGCTTGACGGGAATTTCGTTCAGTTCGATCAAACCGAATTCTTAGCCGACCCAACCCTCCACGGTATGGATACGAGCGGCTGGCTTTATGTACCGGCCTCGTGCCGGAATCAGCGGCCGTGTCGGCTGCATATCTCCTTTCACGGCTGCAATCAGTACCAAGCCCACAGTTATTTTCAATTTGGCTCGGGTGTCGTGACTTTTGGTACAACTTTCGTGCACAATGCCGGCTACAACAAGTGGGCCGACAGCAACGGGTTCCTGGTGCTTTATCCGCAGGCAACGGCGACCCCAAGCAACCCGCAGGGGTGTTGGGACTGGTGGGGTTATGACGATCCAAACTATGCGCTAAAGAGCGGCCGGCAAATGCACGCGGTGCAAAGCATGATAGAGCGGATCGTGGGTGCACCCGTCTCGCCAATTGCGCGGTAAGGTTTGTTGCGTATGTAATGCGCAAGCTCCGGCGGGGGGTTCGGTGGGTTACGCCAACGACCCGAATAAAGTCGTCGGCCGCTTGCTTATCCACCCTACTGATCACTTCTCACTGGAATGCGTTCAATAAGGTACGCGATCGCGTACTGCTCGACTTGATTGACTATCAGGTGCGCCGATTTTGCTGATAGGGTATTGGTAGGCGCGGAGTTGTTGAAACCCGTCCAGCTTGGACGCATGCGTGCTTACCTCGCTGCGCGAGACAGAGCGGGAGAGTTGAGCGAGAGACCCAGGCGAGGAGGGGTCGCTTACACCGGCGCGGAGGGATAAATGCCTGATCAAGCCCAGGAGATCACGTTTCTCGTTGCCGGCCAATCCGGCTCAGCCGGTCAGCCGGCAAGGCGTGGGCGGGTTGCGGAGCCTTCCACGGAGCTCAAAGGCACCATCAAGGCGGCCGTGCGCGTGGGCGCCCAGCGTGGCCCCGGGGAGATGGTGCGGATTGCGGCACGGCCGGGGGAGGATGTGATGGTCTTGCACATCGCGAATGGCCCCACGCTCTATCTCCATCCCGAGCACGCGCGCGACCTCATGCGCGCACAGGTTGGCGCAGCGCAGACGACACAGCGCGGCATCGTCGAACCGGCCCTCGACCGAGAGGTCACCATACCCGCAAAACTCAGCTGGCGCGGCCTTGACGAGGTAGGGGCGACACGGGCAGCGGCGCCCGCCGGGATCGGCGAAGTGTGGATCGACGGCGTCGAGGTCGTCACCCGGCATTTCACGGACAAGGTGGCACGCATGCTCGCCGCTGCGGTGACGAAGAAACTCGATGGCCAGGTCGATCCCGGAGTTTACCAGCTGTCGCCGGAGGAGCTGCCGCGACTCAAGGACAGCGGGCGCAAGCTCGCCAGCGTCCCGGCTCCGCCAGGTGGAGGCCCCATACTCGTTCTCGCCCACGGCACATTCGTCGACACTGCGAGCACCTTTGGAAAGCTCTGGTCGCTGCATCCCACGCGCGTAGGGGCGCTATTCCAGCGCTACGCCGGCTGTGTCTACGCACTCGACCACCCGACGGTTGGCGTCAGTCCGTTTGCCAACGCGCTCACGCTCGCGGAAACGCTGCCAAAAGGGGCGCGGCTTCACCTCGTTACGCATTCGCGCGGGGGGCTTGTGGCCGAAGCGCTGGCGCGGGTGGCCGGCGGACAAGGGCTGCGGCGTGAGGATCTGGATCTGTTCGACGGCGATACCTACGGGCAGCACCGCGTGGATCTCGGCAAGCTCGACAAGATCGCCAAACAGCAATCGTTTCGCGTCGAGCGCATGGTGCGCGTCGCCTGTCCGGCACGCGGCACGCTGCTCGCGTCGCGTCGGCTTGACGCCTATCTCTCGGTGCTCAAGTGGGGCTTGGAGCTGGCGGGCGTTCCAGTCATTCCGGAGCTCGTCGACTTCCTGGGTGAGGTGGCGCGCCGACGTGCCGATCCGGCCGAACTGCCCGGCCTGGAAGCGATGATGCCCGGCCGGCCCTTCGCCAATTGGCTCAATGTTTCCGCCGATGCCGTGTCGGGGGATCTGCGCGTGGTTGCCGGGGATCTCCAAGGCGACTCGATCCGCTCCTGGATTAAGGCTTTGCTGTCCGACGCGTTCTACTGGACCGACAACGACCTTGTGGTGCAGACGCGCTCGATGTATGGCGGTACACCCCGCAGCGGAGCTGCGGCAAGCTTCCTGCTCGATCGCGGCGGCACTGTCACCCACTTCAACTACTTCGCCAACGAGCGCACGGTCGAGGCGATCGCTGCAGGATTGCTGCAGGAGCAGCCGGACGGGTTCCGGCCGATCGGCCCGCTGTCGTGGGCAGGTGAGGACGCGAGCGGCACGCGCGCTGCGCTGGCGGCCAGACGTTCGCGGTCCGGCAAGGCGAACGAGCGCCCTGCGGTATTCATGCTACCCGATATCCTGGGATCGCACCTGAAGGTCGACGGCGAGCGCGTGTGGCTGAGCCTGCGGCTTCGCAACGATCTGGACCAGCTCAAATGGGACCCCGATGAGGCCAGCCGGGTGCAACCGGATGGACTGGTGGGCATGGTCTATGACGAGCTGCTCGATCACCTCGCCGAGACGCACGAGGTCATCCCCTTCAGCTTCGACTGGCGGCGTCCCATCGAAGATGAAGCACACCGCCTCGCGGACGCGGTCGAGGCTGCACTCACCGCACGCAATGCAGCGCAACAGCCGGTCCGCATCGTTGCGCACGGAATGGGGGGCCTACTGGTACGCGCGATGCAGCTCGAGCGACCGGAGAGCTGGAAGCGCATGATGCTGCGCGAGGGCGCACGCGTGCTGATGCTCGGAACGCCGAACGGCGGCTCGTGGACACCGATGCAAGTGCTCAGCGGCGACGACACGTTCGGCAATGTGCTCACAGCGTCCGGCTCCCTATTTGACGGCTACCGTGCGCGCCAGACGTTTGCCGGGATGAGCGGTCTATTACAGCTCCAGGCCGGGCTGGCCGAAGCCCCGCTTGGACTTGCAACAACTGCCGGCTGGCAGCGCCTGGCTGATGCCGACTACGAGGGCGTGCAAAGGCGAGTGAAACAGGGAACTTGGTGGCACAATCAGCCACTGCAGCTCGAAGCTTACAAATGGGGCCTGCCCCCGCAGCCTGTGTTGGACCAAGCGGTCGAGTTGCGCAAGCGGCTCGACGCGCAACGCGCGGCACTCGCCAGCGACGCTGCGAAGCTATTGCTCGTCGTTGGTACGGCACCCTCCACGCCAGCCGGGGTCCGCCTGACCGAGGCCGGCGTGGCGTACGAGGCTGTGAGCGGGGGCGATGGCCGCGTGACCTTGAAAGATGCAGGTCTGCCCGGCGTGCGAACCTGGAAAACGAACGTGCCCCATGGTGATCTTGCGAATGCGAAAGAGGCGTTCGCAGCCTATGTCGAGCTGCTGACGCGCGGTGAGACGGACAAGCTCACTAAGCTGTTGGACGTGACCGTGCACAATGCCGCGGAGGCAACCGCTGCTCCCGCCCCGACGCTGAGCCGCCCTGCGCGGAGCATGCGAGACGCCGAGCCTCCGGTCCTGCATCGCGACGTCATTACTGCAGAATTAGAGCGGTCAGCCGCGGCGGCACCACGCGGTCCAGGATTGCGGATCTCGGTGGTGAACGGGAATCTCAAGTTCATTCGAGAGCCGCTCATGCTCGGTCACTACCATGCGCTCGAGCTGAGCGGCAGCGAAGCCGAGATGGATCGCTTGCTGCGGGGGGCGATGTCGGCCTCACTGAAAGCGGGACTTTATTCCTCGGCTCCCGGCACCCACCAGATCTTTGTGAACACGCATAGCAACCCCGACGACCCGTACATGCTGCCCCGCCCCGAGGCAGTGATCGTGCTGGGCCTTGGGGAGGAGGGCACGTTGCGGGTAACGGATCTCTGTATGACCGTGCGTCAAGCCGCGCTCGCCTACGCACAGCGCATCAGCGAGACCATGGCCCCCGCAACTTTCGACTTGTCGGCGACGTTGATCGGCACCGGAGGAATCGGTGTCGAAACCGGGACAGCTGCGCAAGCGATCGCACGAGGTGTGGCCGAAGCAAATGAGCGCCTAGCAGCGAACGACTGGCCGGTGGTGGGAAATCTCAAACTGATTGAGCTCTATCTGGATCGCGCAAGCGAAGCTCACCAGGCGCTACGGGCCTTGGCGGCGGATTATCCGCGGCGGTACGTGTTGGTACCGTACATCGAAAACGGGCTCGGCGCTCTGCCGCGGCCGGCTGAATCGGGCTATCGCGGAACCGGCTATGATTTCATCAGTGTCGAGCACCGTCCCGATACGCGAGGCGCTGTGATCGAATTTACCCTGGACACACGGCGCGCGCGCAACGAAGTGCGCGGCCAAGCCACGCAGCCGCAGCTCATCGACGAGCTTGTGCGCGCCGGAGCGAACGATGAAAACCGAAACACGCAGATCGGCCGCAGCCTGTTCAACCTTTTGGTGCCGGTCGAGCTAGAACCGTTCCTCTCGGGGTCCTTGTCAGTGTTGCTGCAGCTCGACCGTGCAACAGCCGCGTATCCGTGGGAGATGCTCGACACGCGCCGCGACGACGATCCCCGTCCATGGGCGGTGCGCACCCGCATGCTGCGTAAGCTGCGGACCGGGCAATTCCGGGATCGTCCCTCCGACGCCCAGCGCCAAGCCGCCGCCCTGGTCATCGGCGAACCCGTGACTAACTCAGACGAATATCCACCGTTGCCGGGCGCCAGTGAGGAAGCGCGTGCGGTTGCGGATGTCCTTGGCAAGCACGCCGCGTTGATGCTGAAACCGGACGCGCTTACGGTCATCAACGCCGCGTATGATCGCCCCTACCGTCTCATTCATATCGCGGGGCACGGCGATCTATCCGCTGGCGGCACGGGGGGCGTCGTACTCTCCAACAATACAGTATTTGGACCGCATGAAGTCGAGTCGATGCGCACCGTACCCGAACTCGCGTTCATCAATTGCTGCTACCTGGGAAAGATCGAGGCCGGTACCGTGCAGCTGGGCACGCGCAGACGTCGTGGGTCGCTAACCCAGTTTGCTGCAGGTGTGGCCGAACAACTGATCAATATCGGAGTGCGCTGCGTGGTTGCAGCGGGATGGGCTGTGGACGATCTTCCAGCAAAACTATTCGCGACCCAGTTTTATGGGGCGTTGATCGAGGGCAGAACATTTGCAGAAGCGGTAGGCTTCGCCCGCGAGGCAGCCTATCAAAACCATCCCGACAGCAACACTTGGGCAGCGTACCAGTGCTACGGCGACCCAAATTGGCGCTATGTGGCCGACGGTGAGGTGGGCCAGAAAACGCCACCGAATCTGCCTCCGGTCGTCTCGTCTGCCGACCTAGAGCTCGAGCTGAACACGCTGCTGATGGCGGGCACCTATGGCCCCAAAACGCGCGACGAGGTGCGCGCGCAACTGGAGCAGCTGGAAGCGGCATATGGCGAGCGTTGGGGAAACCAAGGTGCGGTTGCCGAGGCATTCGGAGCGGCCTACGGCGAGGTGGGCGACTTCAAGAATGGCGTCCGCTGGTATTCACGTGCAGTATCTGCGGAGGATGGATGTGCATCGCTGAAAGCGGCCGAGCAGCTTGCGAACCTGCGCGCGCGCCACGGGGCTACCCTCGAGAACAAAGCGAAGGCAAAGAGCGAGATACTTATTGCGATCGGCGAGCTGGAGCGGCTCCTGGCGGCCAGCGCGACGAGCGAACGCGCGAGTCTGCTTGCTGCAGCCTTCAAACGTTTGGCGATGGTCGAACGGAAAGGCGGACGCAGGGCAGCCTTCCGCACAGCGGTTCAAGCCATGGCGCGGCGCTATGGGGAGGCAGAGAAGCTCGCGCGTAAAAACAAAGCCGATAACCTTCACTACCCGATATCCAATCGAATGGCAGCGAAGTTAGTCCTGAGCTTTGACCAGCGCGACCGGTCCGGGCTCGATCCGGGTGACATAACCGAACTGCGCCAGGCCGTGAAAAAAAACGAAGCCGACGCGGACTTCTGGTTGGTTGTCGCTGCGATCGAATTGCGCATGTTTGAAGCGCTGGCAGAGCGGAACCTTGCGAAAGAGTTGGACGGCATCCTGGAGGCCTTATCTAATGTGCACTCCAGGGCAAGTGCCACGCGCATGTGGGGCTCAGTCCACGACCAGGCGGATTTCGTCTTATCGCCGTACATCGCGACTTCGACGGTGACCGCCGCCGAGCGCGATGCTGCGCGCACGTTACTCGCGCGGCTGCAGGACTACGCAGCGACGTAGACCTTTAAGCTGATCCGGCCAGATCCGGTGTGAACCGGGATCAGAGCCGGAACAGGCTCACTTCCACAGGTGCCGGGTATCCAGCCAATGGGTTTTTCCGGAGCGGCGGCGGACTTCATTCATCAGATGCTCGGTTCCCCCGGGTCCGTCCCCCGCCTGACCGTTCCAGAGGCAGATGAATTCGATCCGCTCAGAACCGAAGCGTGACGCCGCATCCAGCATCCAAAGATTATTGCGTTGATAGGGATCATCGCCGGGGGGCAGTGGGCCGCGTTTCTCGGCGAATATATGCACCGTCGCACGACACTTTACAGCGAAGAAGCGGGCGTGCCAGTTGGCATCCGCAAAGTCTACCGAATTCGCAAGGAAGGTTGGTTCCTCAAACGGGAGGTAGAGTTCGAGCTTCAGTCCGCGCGCAAGCGCTGCTTCCGCAAAAAGCAGGTCCCCGCCGCATGCGCCGCTGGAGATCGCAAGATCTCCCGGACCGGCATTGATTCCCTCTAGCGTTTGCACGATCGCATTCGCTGCAATTAGTTCTTTTTCCGAAGGAAACCGCGGCTCTTGGCGGCCAGGAGCGTCGATCATGTGACCGCTGAACAGCAGGACCTTGGCTGGCGGCTCATTGTTTTCATAACCCATGGGCGCCCCTTGTACCGGAATCCTCAACCGATGCGTAAGCGCTTCTTCCGGCGCGCTACCAGCTCGAGCCAGCCATCGAGTCGCGCGCCGCTCGTCCGGGCCTCTTGCGAGAAGAGGCTGCAGTCCCGCTAAGGCTGTGATGATCGCAGCAGCAAGAGCGAGCGCTGATACTAAACTGTGGGATGGATTGGTGTATCCGGCTGACCAAATCCACCAAAGGCACTGGGATACAAAGTACGCGATCGCGTACCTTGTACGGCTCGAGCGATGAGTCGTAACCTCGACGCGAGCCACGAGTTCCGGCTTCGAGCATCGCGCTCGCCGGGGGTGCCGAAGCCACACCGAGAATGCAGGAGAAGCACTATGCCGACCTTTATACCTTTGCCGGGAAGCAAACAAACACTGCTGCCGAATTCGCTGGCAGCGGGTCCAGTGGACAAATCAGAGATCGCTAGCGTTACCGTGCGCGTGCGTTCTGCGGGAGATCCAAAAGCCTTGGCCAAGAAGGCCTATGAGCTGGCCGGCACCCCTTTGACCAAGCGGAAATATCTTACGTACGAGGAGCTGGAAGCACAGCACGGAGCAAGCCAGGCAGACCTCGACAAGATTGAGCAGTTCGCGCAGCGTCACGACCTCATGGTCGTGCATCGTAGCGCGGCGGAAAGGTCGATCGTGCTGAAGGGAACGCTTGGCGACCTGCTCGCGGCCTTTCCTGCAGACGTGCAGATCTATCATCACGCCAAGGGAACATATCGCGGCAGGAAAGGCGAAATCGCGATACCTGACGACCTCAAGGGCATCGTGACGGGCGTATTCGGGTTCGACACGCGTCCAAAGCATCGCTCCCCGCGACGTCAGCATGCCGGCTCACATAGCGGTCCGGGTGGTCGCAACGGCGTGACTGCCACGGAATTCGCCACGCGCTATAAATTTCCCGACAAGCTCGACGGCACCGGACAAACCATCGCGATCATCGAGCTCGGCGGCGGCTACCGCAACAGTGACCTGCAGGCTTTTTTCCAAGAGATCAAGACGAAGATGCCCAACGTCTCCGCGATCTCCGTCGACCATGCCGGCAACGATCCTACGACGGCGGACTCGGCCGACGGTGAGGTGATGCTCGACATCGAAGTGGCAGGCGCGGTGGCGCCGGGCGCCAACTTTGCGGTGTATTTCGCGCCGAACAGGGGCAACAAAGGCTTCATCGACGCGCTCAATGCTGCCGTACACGATTCCGAACGCAAGCCCAGCGTCATATCGATCAGCTGGGGCGGACCGGAAATCACCAACGACCAGCAAAGTCTCGATGCCTTCCATGAAATCTTCGCGACGGCCGGCGCGCTGGGAATCACGATATGCGCCGCGTCCGGCGACCACGGCAGCGCCGACGAGACGTCGGCCGGCTGGGACGGAAAAATCCACGTCGATCATCCCGCATCCGACGACCTGGTGCTGGGATGCGGCGGCACGCAGATCGTTTCCGGCACTGACGTAGTCTGGAACGACGGCACGCCGTTCGATGTGAACGTGCCGGGCGGCGGCGGATGGGCGAGCGGGGGCGGGATCAGCCTACTTTTCCCCGTGCCCCCTTATCAGGTCAACGCGCCGTTGCCGGTATCCCTGGTCAGGGGACAGAAGGGCCGGGGCGTGCCGGACATCGCCATGAGCGCGACGGATTACTTTACCCGGGTGGACAATTCCGAAGGAGCATCAGGCGGAACGAGCGCAGTGGCCCCGTTGATGGCCGCACTCGTGTCGCGCCTCAACCAGGCCAAAGGCACGCGCGTCGGTTTCCTCAATCCATTCCTTTACGCGAATGCCGGCAAAGGTCTTCTCCAAGAGGTGACCTCTGGCACCAATGCGATCAAGGACACGATCAAAGGCTACCAGGCCGGACCCGGCTGGAATGCCTGCACGGGGCTCGGGACACCCAACGGAAGCGCGATCTTGAGTGCCTTGGCCTGAGAGGACAGACCACAGAGGATAAAGGACAGACGACAGATTGACATCATTTCGATGATGCCGATACCGCGGGCGCTGGGTGCCCGGCTCGCCTGAGTGCCCAGCGTTTGGCGATGGCCTTCGATTTCGATTACGGCTACGTCGGCGAGCCGTTCCAAAACAATGTGCGACCACGCGCCGGACGCGAGCGTCCATGCATAAAGCGCGCCTCGCCGGTGCACCGCGGCCGAGGCATGCAATTCCAAGTCCGCCGGGGCACGCGGTGCGCCGAGCTGGTTGATTGCATCGGCGCCGATGATAGGCGCCTCGGCTCGCCGTTGGACTAACGGTAGCGAATGCCGCATAATCGACTTGGACGAAACACCGACCACGAACTGCGGTTCTGAGCGCCCCATTCTTGGTCGGACCGGTATCCTCCATGGGGGAGAAAGGAACGGTGGCGAAAACTGACAACGTGTTCACGGCATTCATTAGCCACAAGCACGAGGATCACGCACTTGCGGTCGAGGTGAAGAAGGCCTTGGAAGGCCTCGTCCGCCAAAATCTCGTCGAGTGCTTCGTATCCGGCATCGACATTACGGCGGGCATGGACTGGAGGCGCGAGATCCGCAGCGTCCTCGCCAGGAGTCACGTCCTATTACTGCTCTACACTGCGCCGTCGAAGAATTGGGACTGGTGCCTCTACGAGACCGGCCTGTACACCAGCTTCGATAAGGCCGCAAAAAACGAGGTTAGCTCGGTCGTGTGCTTGTTCAACCCCGGTCAGGCCTCGCCGAGCGCGATTGCCGACCTGCAGGGCGTGCCCGCCGAGACCGACAAGGTCCGCGACTTCCTCAACGTGTTCTGCCACCAGACGTGGAAGATTTCCGACGACTGGCGCCAAGGGGCGCTGGCGCCTGATGTCGAGCCCAAGCAAGTGGACGAGGCGGCTCGCGCCATCGAGAGGGCATTCCGGCGTTTGGGATCGACTTCGACGTACTTCCCATGTCATCGCGTAGTGCTATCGTTGTCCGAGTCCGACAAAATCGCGAAGGGGATTCCCGAGAATGCGCTTGTGATTGAAGGGCCAAACGACACCTCGAGCTACACGCTGTCGTTATTCGACCTGGGCAGCGGATGCGGCAAGCGGACGTGGGGCGATCTGCTGCAAGCAGTGCAAGGGACCCATGCGGAATGGCGCAAGGAGCTCGACGACCACTTCCTCCTCGCCCTCAAAGAGGAACTCTTCCGGCCAATCAAGGGCTACATGCGCGCCGCCAGCAAGAGCCGGGTCGCTGAGCGGCTCTATCGTCCGATCCTCTACAACGTCGTTCGCGGGCCCGCAGTCGGGCCGGTGTCGGACGATACCGCCGAGCCCTACCTACGGCCACGCTCCGTGACCATTGTCTTCATGCCCGTTGCCCAGGGCGAAACAGCAACCGTCGCCGGACATCTTTCAAAGCGTGCAGGTCGTTAACCTCCCGCCGCGTCTCACCGCTAGCAGAGTCTCAATCCGCGCGGTCTGGCGCATCACGTGACCAATTTCGTCGCATCGCGCGCAGCGCAAGCGGCCGGAATGCAAGTGCCCCGCGACACCGCAGCGGCACCCCGTACACGGGTTTTGGCGCATGCGCCCCTAGCCATCAGGCCCGCAGCAGCTTAAGCGCAACGACAAATCCCACGAAGCACATCAGCCACAAGGTAATTGGTCCAGAGGGTCCGCTGAATTCGAGGCCGAACGCCTTCAATTCAAGCTGGCCCGTGGCATCTGTCGAGAGAGGAAATACTTTTAGCAGTGCAGCAACGATTGCGAACGCAGATATAGCCGCGCAAGGAAGGCCGAGATTCTGAGCCGGTGAGGCCGTGAACCAAGCAGCCAATTGCGCTCCGCGGCCGCCCAGTGCCCCTGGAAAGAAAGCAGCCAGAACTAAAGCAACGACGTATCCGGCTAGTCCGATCGCAACTATGGCGATGGCCAGCGCAGGCGCGTACGTGACTATTTTGTCCATTGCTTTGTCTCCATGAAGCGGGAGTAGGCCGAATCGCCCTATAGGATCTCGTCCGATCGCTCGTTACCGCATATCGATGACAAAATCGAAGCGCGCTGCAGGGCCGCGGGACTACCCCTGGTCGATCATGAATTTTGGCTTGTGCTCCGACCTCGCCGGCGGCGACGTCCAGCGCTCACTTGAACAGAGCCTTTAGAAACCTTTGCGCGCGGACGTTTATCAGGCTCACTCTCTGATCGCGACGACGATCTCTCGTAGATGTCCTTCTTGATCACCACGAGTAGCTCGGCCCGCCCGTTGCGCCTCGCGCTATCTAGCGTCCCTCTAACGAGTGCCAGGTCCTCCTTTAAGAGGCTGGCTTGCCCCAGCGCGGTCAAGATCCGTTCTGCTTCGGTCAAGGTCACTAAGAGCGTTTGGGCGGTATCTTGTTCGTCGCTCATATGGTGAAATCTCTGCACGGTCAGATCAAGGCGGCTTGGTTGCAGCATTGGTCGCTAAGTGAACCACGTCACACAATAAGCAGCCGTCTATCTGCTAGGCTGAAGTGTCGCCAAAAGGGAGTTGGACTAACGAAACTCAGGACAACGGTTTTGAACGGGAGTGAGGAGGGGTCATGGAACTCGTACCTTACGGTCAGCCCACAAGCGAGATTCCGAGGACGAGGGCCGTCACCGGCATAACCCTATCCAAACGGGAGCAAGAAGTTCTGCAGTGGGCTGCGGAAGGGAAAACTGAATGGGAGATCGGTCTCATTCTCGGAGTATCCGAGCATACTGCCGAGAAGTTTATTCGCTCAGCGCGCATTAAACTTCACGCGGCAAATCGAACTCATGCTGTCGCCCAGGCGATGAGATTAGGTCTCATCGTCTAGCTGCCGCAAGGTACACAATCGCGTACTCCTAGGTCCGACCCAGTTTGTCGGCCGCAGTTCGGAATTTCGTGTGAAATCCAGCAGAAGGAGGTGCCGATGCCTAAAAAAGCTCCGGCGCGGGAGATGCCGCCGGCCCAACCGCTCATCGACACAGCGTGTGCTGCGTGATTGCGGCATTCTCGGTGACGTCGTGGATCGGTCGGCTTCTACAATGCGCCAGGCGGCATGATCGTCGGCCGCGTGTGGACAGCTCATGGCAATCCTGATCCCAGTGTTGCGTTGTTTCCAAATGGGACCGTCGCCGCAAAGCTCATATTCACAACGGCATCGGAGGCGGAGGTGCTATATTTGAAAGGGTCCCCCCAATGGCAGGCATACGTCTACACGAATCCCAACGATCCCGCTCCGATGGCGACAAGCCCCCGTGCTGTCTTGAGCCTTCGCCTGCTGCAAATTGATATTGCTGTAAAGGACGATCGCCTCTCGGATACGACCGGCTGGGTATTTGGAACATGGCTCAGGATGAACAACCGGGCCTAGGGCCGGTGGGGCAATCCATTGAACCGGACGCCTGTTGACGATAAGAGCTGGCCGAATCACTGGATCGCAGGCCAATCGTGGATAAACGTAGGAGGAGCGGTCACATGCTGCTGACGACTTACTTTACTTAATCCTGGCAAAACTAACAACTCCGAGTCCCTTCTGTACGGAGCGGTCAAACACAGTGAAATAGTTGTTCATCAGAGGCAGGCCTAGGATTGACGGACTATCTCCGGCGTAAAGAACCACCGAAGCATGGCCAGCCTTTGGAGAATTGGTCTGCCAATACGTATGCGGCGCGACCTGTAGAGTGACATCTGGGCCAAGCGCGCCCTCCAGCACAAAGGTCAAGGTGGGCCACTCGGCAAAATTGAGCTTGCTCATGGGCACATAGCCGGCACGAACAGCGTCCTCAAGACCAAGGGACGAGTACCTCCTTGAAGACGGGCGCATCGAGATAGATTCCATTGGTGCCGCTATCTACGATGGAGTTGGAAACGTTGCCGCTGGCTTTTGTCGGAGCGGAGACTGGAATCGGTGGCCTATCGCCAACCGTGATAGACTTCAGGTTAACGTTATAAAAGAGATCGTGCACCACGCGAGCGACTTGAAACGGACCGGTGTAAAGATTCGTGTATTCCTCCCCGCCGCCTAGAATAAGAAATCCTTTATTGGAGGGATCGGTCTTGGGATCCGAGCTGGCCATGTTGATCATGGAGCGCAGCGTGTAAAAAGCAAATTTGTTGGCAACCAGCCCCGCCGATTCGAGCTGTTGGAAGTAGGGTTCGATATAGGTAACACGGCCAGATTGTATCTGATTGAAGGTATAGTGAGGAGGAAACGTGGGACCCGGCATGACGAAGGCATTATTGAGCTTGGAATATGCCAGACCCAGGATTCCCTGAGACTGTCCGAACATGGTTCGGCTGGCGTGATAGGCAACGGCGGTATGCACCTTTGTAAGAACGAGAGGCTCGTCAGAGCCAACGGCCACGTCGGTCAAGACCACGGCGCCGACCCAATCGCTGCGATCTGCGTAAGCGACTTCCTGAGCGATGTCGGTAAGCTGTGCCGTTTGGTCTTTGGTGGGATCGTAGACGGTACCATCGATGGCCAATGTGCTGCTGCCCGTGTCCAGGATCACGTTGATAGGAAGTTTCTTACCGCCGACATTGATGAGGCCGGTATAATCGCCATCCATAAGGACATTGGTGATGGGCATCTGCACAGTGACCGCGGCGAGCTTCCCGCCGAGAGCGGCGGCGGCGCTGCGGACGTTGCGGGATGGACCTGAAGCGCGAGCCGAGCTGCCGACCTTGCTCTTCGAAGATTTAATCATCATTCACCCCTTTGGTTTGGGCTGCGCGATAGGCGTCGGCTCCTTCATTGGATCAGTAGACACGTGATGCAGGACAAGAGTGGCAAGGCGCTCACAAATATACGAATGAAGGGTTTGTAGCTTTTAAGTCGCTCAATTTCAAGTAGTATAACTTGGTGCTTTCCTCGTC
>Ga0306921_10000847_pt1 | contig 28646 bp, 27 predicted proteins | sample sta12Cox44000080_FD_203760 | JGI IMG/M metagenome (GOLD analysis project Ga0306921, IMG submission 203760) | Lab enrichment of tropical soil microbial communities from Luquillo Experimental Forest, Puerto Rico - statoxic.12C.oxic.44.000.080 (v2)... | ecosystem: Environmental > Terrestrial >... | reverse complement strand
CTGTCTATATTCTTGGTCTCAAAGATAAGAAGTACTTAGCCAAAACGTATGGAAAAAAACTAGGCAAGGCGAGCGTGACCGGATATTGCATTCGGTTTAAAGCTCTAACGGATATAAACATCGATACGCTTGAAGCGGCAATACGATATGGCTTGCAGCTCAGAATGAAAAAGGCAAGCTGATGAAATAATTCTACTGTTAAAGGCAAGCAGTTATCGATGTAAAGGCGCTCCAGTATACGACCCCTACAGCCCTGACCCGCGCTACAAAGCCATTCTCTATAAAACGGGTCTCCCGCAATCGTCGTGCGGCTCTCTGTCAGCGCTCCTTGTCTTTCTCTGTTTGCCGTTGCCCACTGCGGAAGTATCGCGGGCAAACGGGAAGTAATCCCAAGGTAAGGTTAGCCGACCATCCACGCAAACCCGTTTGTTGATTCAGTATCTGTCAGAACTGATCGCGATCAGCGAGGAGCTGGGCGAAGTGCTGACACAATGAACCACCGCGAGACGGATGGCGGTGGTGTTCGCGATTAATGCGCAGCTGGTGCACGCATCAGAAACGAAATGTCGTCCACCTTATAGAGCACTTTTCCGGGCGAGTCGGGCGATGGCGGGACTTTCCCTGCACGCACGACATCAAATGCGGTGACTAGTCGTGGAAGTACAGAGGGTGATGCGACGGGAATATTGTGAGCGCCCATAATCACCTTAACCTGAGGCGCGAGCGCGGCCAAACGACGAATGGAAGCCGCGTAGGCATCGAGATCGGTTTCAGGCCTAAAGAGCCAAATGGGCCCGGGGTAGTAGGTGTCGCCGGTAAGAAGCAGGCCCTTGGTGCGATCGAGCAAAGAGATGGCATCAGGCGTGTGGCCGGGGGTTGCGATGACTTCCAGAAGGCGGCCGCCGAGATCGAAGCGGTCGCCGTCATGAGTGTAAGCCGTGATCTTCCACGGCCGGGTGGCGTAGGCTTTCGAGTCAAATCCCTTCGGCAGCACGCCACAAATCTGGTCGGACGTGATTTCTGCCTGCGCGTCCAGCCGAGAACCCCGCGCATTCTGCCGCGTAAAGTCTGCATCCATTCCGTAGATCGTCGAGAATTCCCAATTGTCGCCGACATGATCGTTGTGAGTGTGCGAGTTCAACAGGATGATCGGCAGGCTGGTCAGCTGGGCGATAACTTTCTTAAGGTCGCTGATTCCCATGCCAGTGTCGAACAGCAAAGCCCGCTTCTCGCCGACGATCAGGTAGCTGATGGTCTCCTCCGCCTGGTGAGGCTCGTAGATGGCGAAAACGCCCTGGGCAGGCTTATAGACCTCGAACCATGGGTCGCTGATCGAGACGCGTTCGACAGTTTTGTATTCCGGCCGCGGCAACTTGCGGCACCAGTTCGGAATTGGAGTCTGAGCGAACAGAGCTGTCGACTGCAATATACAGAGTGTAAGAATCACCGCGTATCTATGCAGGGGCGATCTCCGGTCTGACATCAGATTGAGGCAGCCGCGAGAAGGGGGGCTAATCGCAACAGACAGAGCCTGACAGGGACGTGACAACTCAAATAGGCCTGCTGCAGCTGCATTGCACATTCCCATCAAATAGTGAGTATAGCCCTAACTTATGCGCCAGGTTGTTCTAGCGGCCGTATGACGGGCTACTCTTCCACAATCAGATTGAGAAAAAGTTGCTGACTACTAGCCCTGAACCGCAAGCATTATTGAATCAGGGCGAAATCAAGCGTGGTAGTATGCGTCGCAAGTATGACAGGCAGCAGTTCAGCGTCTCAATACGCCCTTGGTAGCACCGACGCGGAGCACGAGCGCCTGATTCGGCAGTCTCAGTGGGTGAATCCTCACACCGAGCGGTGCTTCCGCGAAGCGGGCATCAGCCCCGGTTACCGCGTGCTCGATATCGGATCTGGAGTCGGAGACGTAGCCTTACTGCTAGCCCGGCTTGTTGGTCGTGCGGGTGAAGTAGTCGGTGTGGAACGCGACACAAGCTCAATTCGTCGGGCGAGGAACCGAATTGCGCAGGCTGGCCTTCACAACGTAACCTTCGCGCAGTGCGACATATCCCAGATTCCAACCGACGAACCGTTTGATGCTGTTGTCGGCCGGTATATTCTCATATTTCTTCCCGATCCCGTTTCCGTTTTGCACTCTTTATCGCTGTTGGTTCGCGCTGGAGGCGTGGTCGCTTTCCAAGAGCAGGATTGGGGCTCGTTCGTGCGGCATGCCCGCCCCTTTCCACTTTGGTCCGCCGCAGTTTCTTTGATAGATGAGACATTTCGTCAATCTGGAGCAAATCTCTACCTGGCATCTAGGTTTCGGGAGCTTTTTCACGACGCGGGGTTGCCGATGGCGTCCGTGCGAACGGACCTATTGGTTGGAGCCGAAGAATGGATTCCATACCTGCTCCAGAGTATTCATCCGCAGATGAGACGGTGCAATCTGCGCATTGAAGAATTGGGTGATTTCGACACGCTCTCCCAGCGACTTCATGCCGAAGTCGCAACATCGAATAGTAAGATCCCTTTGCCCTCCCTAGTTAGCGCTTGGTCCCGAAAGTCGCTAAAGTGAGCGCTACGTTAACGATCTATGGGTGCCTGTTTCTCGGAACAAACACCAACAGGGCAAACGATAGCAGCATGCAAACACTGACAAAGGCCAAGCCGCCGTACACACTGCCGGTTCTTTGATTGATGAGCCCGACCGTCGAAGGGCCTACAAAGCCGCCGAGGTTCCCAACGGATGTAATCAAAGCGAGGCCAACCGCCACTGCGGAGCCGGAAAGAAACTCGCTGGGCATGGCCCAAAAGGGAGCCAGAAAACCACAAATGCCGATCTCAACAAAGGCCAGAAGGCCCACAGAAAACAAGGGCGAGCGCGTTGTGCCTAAAAGCGCGAGAGCCAAGGCTGCGGCGAGTACAGGCAACGCGGCGTGGAATTTCCGCTCCAGTCTTTGATCGGAGCTTCGGGAAATGAGAATCATCGCCACCGCGGCTGCCAGGCTCGGGATCATAACCAGTAGTCCGACGGTCGTATTGGAATACCCACTCGACAACGACTTGATGATCTGAGGAGTCCAAAAACTCATCGTATATCTGCCAATACACAGCCCTGAATAGGGCAAAATCAGATACCAAACGCGCGCGTCCGTGAATGTCTGAAATACGGAATAACGTCCCTGGTTCGATTTTTCCTGTTCTTCGCTTTTCAATTTTGATTGAATCCATTCCTTTTCGTCCCCGGTCAGAAAACGAGCATCGCCGGGCCGACTGGGCAAAATAAAATAAGTGAGGAATCCAAAGAGTATTGGTGGAATCCCTTCGAAAATCAGCAGCCACCGCCAGCTACCAAGCCCCAACCAATGGACGTGGTCCAGTATGTAACCCGACACGGGCGATCCCACTATGCTCGACACCGGCAGGCCCAGCAGAAACAGCGCAAGTGCGCGCGCCTGTTCCCGCTTGGGAAACCAATACGTGAGGTATAGATAGACTCCCGGAACGTAGCCGGCCTCGGCCAGGCCGAGCAGAAATCGTGCCCAGTACAACTGGTGAACGTTTTGAACGAAGCCGGTCAGCGTAGCCGCTATCCCCCAGCTGATGAGAATGCGGGCGATCCAGATTCGCGCTCCAATCTTATGCAGCAGCAGGTTGCTAGGAATTTCAAAGAGGAAGTATCCGATAAAAAAAATTCCGGTCAGCAGACCGAACTGGTCACTGGTGATGGCCACATCCTTGTTCATGGTGAGCGCCGCGAACCCGACGTTGACTCGGTCCAAATAACAGATGACGTACAGCACGAAAAGGACAGGAAGTATCTGGAGCTGCACTTTCCGAATGGTCCGGGCTCCCACCGCTGAGGTGGCCTTTTGAGGGTCGGACACGGTGCAAACCTTGATAAAGCGACCAAAGCCCAAGTCAGCGCACTTCCTACGATGCGCCAAATGGGCAGTTGTGCGGAGTGTAAGGTCCGAGAGTGTGCAGGTCAAACGTGGGACGCAGTGTGATGCGAGGATCCGAGTATCCAAGTGTTTCCGACGCCTCAGTGGCTTTATCACGGGCAAAGATTAAGGAATCAACTTCTTGTTTGCCGACCACTCGGGAGTTGTCGCCCGGTGATGACCGAGTGGTCCCTGAGGCTGAAAGAGGTGACAGCGAGCACATTACTCAGCATTTGAGGTCTGGCACTCGCGCCAAAGACGTTCGACGAGTTCTCCTGCCGCCGGTAAGTCCTTGACGAACTCAACGCCCGTGCCAGCATACAAAGCACAATCCGTCACGGCTCCCTCAAGTCCTCGCGACGGCATTCGGCCCCTGTAGCGAAGAAGCTTGGTTCCATCTGAACTAGTCGCGACGACATCGCCCTCGCCGGGCCTCTTTCCCGGGGACGGGCATCCCGCGGTATCCCACATTACAAAAGTGCGATTTCGCAACACGCGGTGCATGGCGGGCCAGCCATCTTGAAAACAAATGGTCAACGCCGTGTCCTTAGCGTAAGCGGCGAGGATTGCGCGCTTGTAATCCGGGTGAGCGTTACTCTCAGCCGTTGCAACAAAACGGGTGCCGAGGGCGGCCGCTGAGGCACCGGCTAACAATGCTTTCCGGATTCCTTCTCCATTTCCCATCCCACCGGCAGCAACCACGGGCTTCTGCCTCGCTTCCTCCAGCACAATGGCAGTGCCTCGTACAATCCCCTGGTTGCCTGAATATGACCACCCGCTTCCGTGCCCTGACAGACGAGATAATCAGCACCAAGATCCAGCGCAACGCGAGCGCTCTCAGCGCTAGTAATCTGCATTCCAAGCCTGGCCTTGGCAGCACGAATAGCCGATACCATCTCCCTTGTCGGCACACCCCATGAGAACTGTACTATCGGCGCTCCCGAGTCCAGCGCAGCTTGAAGTGACGTCAAGTCATTTTGAAGTTGGAGAATGAAATTCACGACAAAATATCCCTTTGTCCCCGACCGCACCTTCGTAACGGCATTTCGGGCTACCTCTGGACTGCGAAGATCTGCCAGCGCTCCCATTGCGCCGGCATTCGATACAGCGACGGCGAGTTCAGGACAGGTTGCAGGGCCGTGAGGTGCTTCAAAGATCGGGAACTTAAGGCCGAACAGCTCCATCAAAGCCTTTGCACGTTGCGTTGGCAACGGAACGGAGCGCTCCGATTGCGAGGCGTCCGATCCCGTCGTGCCAGTAGCTCCAAACATCGCACCCGCAGCGGCCGTTGTTTTAATGAACTCCCGCCTTGTACGCGACATAACTCCTCCTCTCGCGCAAAGGAGATTGTGGAACCCTATCACAGCTGGAAGAGCAGAGGCGGTTGCACAATTCCGGCGCTGGAGTTCTATGAGCCGAGAGTTGCAAAGTGGAGCAGCGTAGCGCCAATAAAACCACTGGACCGTGTAATTGGCGTGAAAGAGAAAGTGGTCTTTCGTCCTCAATCACCTGTGCATCCGGGGATCGTGGCCAGATGACGAGCAATCCTTCCATAATCCTCTAAAGGAAGGTTTGTCGACTGGACGTCCCTTGGGCGGGTCCTAAGCACTTATCGACGTTGATCGCGAAACCAGCAACAATAAGATTCATTTTCGTGCCCCCTATTGTGTTGTTAGAAGCGCCGTAACAGGTTGACACACTCTTCGATGCTGAAGTCTAATCAGCAAGATTTTTCACATCGGGGGTACGGCCACGCCCCGATAATCGGAAAACAAAGCAAAGATTTCGGATTCGGCGGTGATCATGCTCCGTAGAGCTTTGCTCCCCTTCACAGCTTCCGCTCTTCTCACGCTCGCTGCCTGCAAGTCATTGAATTCTTCGAAGTCCATTGCTGATTCGACCGAGTGGAGCATGTACGGCAGGACCAACGATGAGCAGCGTTTCAGTCCGTTGAAGCAGATTAACGACCAAAACGTGCAGAGGCTTGGCTTGGTCTGGAGCCATGAGTTCGGCACCAATCGCGGGCTCGAAGCCACCCCGCTTGTCGTGAACGGCTTGATTTACACGACCGGTGAGTGGAGCGTGGTCTATGCGCTGAATGCCAGAACCGGCGAGATTCTTTGGACCTATGATCCTAAAGTCCCTCGCAGCCGCGCACGCACAATCTGCTGCGACGTTGTGAATCGCGGCGTGGCTCTTTATCACGGCACCGTTTATGTCGGCACGCTCGATGGCCGCCTCATCGCTCTCGACGCAAAGTCAGGATCTCCCGTATGGGACGTCATCACAATCAATCAGTCCCAACCTTACTCAATTACGGGAGCGCCGCGCATCGCCAGAGGAATGGTCCTCATTGGCAATGCCGGCTCTGAGTACGGCGTCCGGGGATATCTTTCCGCCTACGACGCGGAGACAGGCAAGTTGGTCTGGCGCACCTTTACGGTCCCCGGCAATCCGTCTCGCGGATTTGAATCCAAGGCACTTGAGACCGCGGCCAAAACGTGGCATGGCAAATGGTGGACGGCAGGCGGAGGGGGCACAGCGTGGGACACGATTGTTTATGACCCACAACTCGACCTCGTTTACACCGGCACTGGAAACGGAACCGCGTGGTACCGCGCCCTTCGCAGCGAAGGTGAGGGCGACAACCTGTACCTCGCATCCATTCTGGCGCTACACGCTAGCGATGGTGAAGTCGCGTGGTACTTTCAGGTGACACCAGGAGACAACTGGGACTACGACGCCACCCAACCCCTCATGCTCGCTGATTTGAAGATCGAAGGCCGCACCCGCAAGGTCATCATGCAGGCCTCGAAAAATGGGTTCTTCTATGTGCTGGATCGCGAGACAGGTCAATTCATTTCCGCAAAGCCGTTTGTCGGCCAGATTACTTGGGCAACGAGCATTGACCCAAAGAATGGGCGCCCAATCGAATCAAAAACCGCCTACGACGGTCTGAACCCCGTGCTCATTTCGCCCAGCGCCGCTGGAGCGCACAACTGGTATCCCATGGCTTTTAACTCGACCCTAGGGCTTGTTTACGTTCCCGCGACGGAGGGGACAGTATCGCTGTTCGCGCCCGATCCCGGCTGGAAATCTGACCCGACGAATTGGAATGGGGGTACTGACCGGCGCTATGAGGGCCCCCTCTTCACCAAATTGGAGCCGCCCCGCCGCCAGTCGGCAAACTCATCGCGTGGAACCCCATCGAAAAGCGTGAGGTTTGGCACGTGACCCATCCAGGTGTGGAGTCAGCTGGAGTGCTTGCTTCTGCTGGGAATCTCGTGTTTCAAGGCCGTTCCGACGGAATCTTCTTGGCGTATCGCGCGACCGACGGGAAGAAACTCTGGGAATATGACACCGGAACGGGAATACTGGCCCCGCCTGTGTCCTATATGCTGGATGGTGTGCAGTACATCACGGTGATGGCGGGATGGGGAGGTGACCCTGGTATCAAGAATTTTCCAAAATGGGGAATCACAAAGCCAGGGTTCGGCCGGATTCTCACATTTGCCCTTGGTGGGAGTTCAAAACTGGAAATTCCTCCCTTTGGCCACAGCGGCCCACCCAAGCCAGCGATTCGCATAAATGCATCGCGTGAGACCGTGCACGAAGGCAACATCCTCTACCGAACGCATTGTTACCACTGTCATGGGTTCAACGCAGTTGCTGGGTCTCTTCCCGACCTCCGTTATGCGACCGCCGAGGTCCACAAGCAGTTCTCATCCATTGTGCTCGGCGGCGCTCGCGAGTCGCGTGGTATGCCGTCATTCAAGGACCTGCTCAACGAGACTCAAGTGCATGCGATCGAGGCTTATGTTTTATCTCGCGCCGAGGAATCCGCTCATCCAGCGGTGAACTAAGCTCCTGAACCCCAGGCACCCTCCAATACCGTGGTCCCGAGCGAGTCACGGGCAAGCCTTCCGTAATAAAGCGACATTGCAAGCGAGATCCGAGCTGACAATCAGCGAGAGGTTCTCGGATGTCGCGGTCCCGCCGTGAAACCTGGCCGCAGCCCATTCCAAACGCTTTTCGACCTGCTCTTTCCACCCATGTTCATAACCGCCAAAGCCTCCGAGGATGGTCACATCTTGGCAATGTGAATAGAGCTGTTGGAGGGGCCCAGCATCGCCTTTCATAAAGGCGGTTGAGGCCGCGTTGTTATACCCATCAATTGCATTCCTCAGTTCTTTGGGCACTTTGGAAGGTGCGCAGTGCGCCTGATCCGTAGCCCGCTCCTGAATCCCTGTCTCCCCTCCTGCTGCGCGAACGACCTCTGAGCCTGCTATCAGCGCGCAGAAAGTCAATACTTGCCGTCTGTTCATCGTCATTCGTGACCCTCCTCGAAGATTTCCACTTCGCACGGACGGAGAATAGTCCCGGCTTATGCAAGCCACTACTCCCCGCGAACGGCTAACGGCGACACTCCCGGCAGCGTCGATCCCGTGAAGAGAAACGGATAGCCGTTCACGGTGATTTCGGGCATGGTCGGGCAGAATGCTAGTGTGGGAATGAGATCTTCGGGATTGAAGCTTTTCGGGACGATACCGGGTGCTATCGTCCCATAGGGTTCCACAATCCAAATGCTGCCCAGCACTGCGTCAGAGAGTAGATAACGACCGTCATCCAAGCGCACAAAGTCTTCTGGAAAACCAACGAGCACACCCGCAACTCTGACGGTGCGAACAAGGCTCGCGTCGGCTCCTTTCTCCCGAGCCTGTGGTCGTTACGCAACCGCAGTCTACTCGGGGTCGACGAGTCGACATCGTTATGAAATCAGGTCGGTACTAACCCGAACTCTTCCGATTTGTCCTGCCACAATTTTCCGCGCGGACTGGGAGCGTAATCACCTAGTTTCGACAATTACCAATTCCATGTCAGAATTCCCTGAGGCACAAATGAATCGAACAGCGTTCTTCCTGCTCGCATGTCGCGCCGGGCTTTGCCTCGCTGTGCCCCTTGTTGCTCAGGACCAGCCCACGCGCCCGCCTATCACTGGCATCGCGCACGTCCGCATCTATTCCACCGATCTTCGCAAGTCCACTGATTTTTACAGCCGAATGCTCGGCTTACCAGCACGCAGCGGAGGCTGCACCGGCATGACGCGCCCGTGTTTCATCCTCAGTGATCGCCAGCAAGTTCTATTGTCGGAAGCACCTGCTACTCCACCCCTGAACCTTCTTTTCGAAATCGCGTTTGCAACACCCGACCTTGGCCGGATGCGCAGCTACCTCCTTGCCCATAATGTCCCGGTTGGCCCCCTCACCCGGGACATCAACTCGGTCGCGTATTTCTCGCTGCGCGACCCCGAAGGTAATCCCATTGCCTTCGTGCAGTTTCACCCTCTCACTGGATCCAAAGCCCCGGCCGGAAACCTCAGCACGCGAATGCTGCACGCTGGCTTCATCGTCAAGGATCGCGCGGCCGAAGATCGCTTCTACAGGGACCTGCTCGGCTTCCGCATGTACTGGCACGGTGGTTTCAAGGACACCGGCGACGACTGGTGGGAAATTCAGGTCCCCGACGGCACCGACTGGATCGAGTACATGCTAAACATTCCTGCCAAGGCAGACGCCAAGGAGCGCGGTGTGCAAAATCATTTCTCGTTGGGTGTGGACAAAATCCAATCCGTCGCAAGCCAACTCCATCAGAACGGCTTGGAAAAACTGGACGGACCAGAAATTGGGCGCGACGGCAAGTGGAGCCTCGATGTCTACGATCCCGACGGCACGCGCGTCGAAGTCATGGAATTCACGCCCGCTAAGGATCCCTGCTGCCATCCCTACACCGCAGATCACCCGAAACCATGACGGCCTCCACCGCACAAAAAAATTAGAGAAGAAAGTCGCACTAGGTCCCTAACCCATTTTGTGCAACTCTTTCTAGCACTGTCATTCTTTTTCAAAAACGTAAAGTAGGTGTACCCTGAATGTCACTCATCTTCGGGTCCATTACCACATCATCTCGAGTTTCCAACCGAAGGAGCGCTCATGAACACTGGACGTTGCCTGCCGGGGCTGATTCTTGCAATTGCACTGATGCCGTGCCCTTCGCGCGCGGCCACAGACACGAATCTCGAAGCCCGTCGAAAAAAGCTGAATCAACTCATCGGCGAAGAATGGGAATACGAAATGCAAGAGTCACCAGAGCGCGCCACGTTCGTTGGCGACTATCGCTACAACGACAAATGGAGTGATTCGTCACTCGCACATGTTCCCGTGCAGCGCGCGGAGCTTCAAAAATGGCTCATCAAATTTCAGGAAGTCGATACCACGGGCTTTCCTGGGCAGGAAAAGCTCAACCAGCAACTCATGATCCGCAATCTCAAGGATCAGATCGAATACATCGACCTTAAGCTGTTCCTGATGCCCGTTGATCAATTCAGCGGCGTCCACTTGAATCTCGCGGTCTTCGTAAGCTTTATCCCATTCCAAACAACGAAGCAGTATGACGACTACCTCGCTCGTCTCCACAAAATCCCCACCGTGATTGACCAAGTGATCGAAGTTCTGCAAGTGGGCGAGAAAGAAAAATTAGAACCACCTGCTTTCCTGCTCGATAGAACCGTGACGCAATGCGATACAATCGCCACTCCTGCTGGAGCGGAGAGTACCTTCGGTCGGCCCGTTGCGCATTTCCCATCTGCCGTGTCGGCCGCAGACCAGAAACGCTTACACGACCAAATCATCGCAGCTGTTGATAACGAGGTGCGTCCGGCTTACCGCAAACTCCAGAAATTCCTGGCCACCGAATACGCTGTCTATTCGTTGCTGCTCCTTGTGCTTTTGGCTTTCCTGATTGTTTCTCGAAAATACATTTGGTTGTACGCGACACGAAAGCTTGCTCCGGAGCCCGCGAGTGCCGATCTGCTCCGCGACTCGAAGTCGTCCCAGAATCCCGAAGTTCTGCTGGCAGAAGCGAACCGCCTCGCTTGGGTTTTCAATTGGCCCAAGGCCCAACCTCTTTATGTCCGTGCGGAAAAACTGTTCAGAGAAAAAGACGAGAGTTGCATGATGAGCTTTTAGAGATCCTGCCACATTTCAACGCGGCATTTCGTCGCCTGCACGAGGCGGCTTTCCTCCTCGGCGTCTCATGATTTTGTCGAACACCTTGAAATCCGCACGCGCTTTGCGGTCGGCAAAAAACTCAGCAATCTGCAAAGCAGCCAGCTTTTCCGCCACCGCTGTCGCCACAAACTGATTGATGCTGGTGCCATCTTCCTGGCTCTGCTTTTCTACCGCCTTCTTCAGAGAGCGCGGCAGCCGCAGCGGATAGGTAGTGATTTCCGTCATTTGCTTATCCTTTCGACCGCTTCCCGCGGCGTCATCACTTCGATCCCAAAGCTTGCCGGCACCTTCCCGTAGTCTCGCACGTTAAAGGTGATCAGCAGGTTCGCCCGTCCGTTCACCGCTGTTTCGAGGACCATCTCGTCGCTCGGATCGCGCAGTTGCGGCCTCCAGAGATAATGGATCTTGACTGGTTCCGCTATCGCGACTACAGCATCCAGAAAGATACGTACTTCCTGCTCGCTTAATCCCGCCGCCAGTTGATGTTCGGGTCTGACACAAACAGCTTCGTACTCCATGGCCAACGGCACGCTCAGCAGCAATGTGACCTTCCCTCGACGTGCCCTACGAATGATTGCAGCAGACGCTCCGGTCGGGCTGCGCATGGCCGCCACAATTGCGTCGGTATCCAAAACAACCCTCACTCAAAGATGATATCACATCCCCGGCGATGTCACTAGGATCTCGACCGCCGTTGCTAGGTTTCACGGCAAACCGAGAGCTTAGAACATCGGGCGGCAACGGCGGATTCCCTGATGCACGGCATTGAAAGAAGCAGGTGCGCTATACCGTGCACGAACCGTGCATTTATGGACAACGCTGAGGCCTCAGGGATTGGCTCTGAACGAGAAGCAGATTCCCCGGTTTGTTGGAAACAACGGAAATGCAAGCAGGAAATGGAGTGATTAGAACGAGAAGGGCTGCTGTAGCAGCGCCCACCCCGAGCACGCACGGCCACACATGCGGGAATACATACCGGCTGGGGAACCAGCCAAGAAGGGTCATTTGGACCGCTAACGGGAGCAAGCAGCCTGACGCGAACAGCAGTCGTGCGAGAGTAAGCTGTCGAATCGGGAGTAGAATACATCCCACTCCCACCAAAACGAGCGGCGCGGAGACGTAGGCGCCAATGTACTCCCTCAGGAGTCCGAGGTTCTCTGGAATGTTGATGATTGGGTTGTGAACGAGTACATCGAGAGGAGTGAAGAACGAGGTGCGATGCAGCAGCAGATGGCTCTCCGGAAATCTGGGAGCATTCGGCACGGCCAGCCTAGGAAATAGCTCCTGCCTGTCGCCCAGTGTTTACCAATCGATATTCGTGACAGCCCAACGTACCCCTCAATCCTGATTTCAGTCAGTAAGTTTTTTTTGCTGTATTCGTTGGCGAATCCACACTTCTCATATCCGCGCTGACCCACCTTCTTCTTAATCATCTCCGCCAGCTGGGCCGGCGAAATATTTCTTAGGGAAACATAAGCAGCCACGGGAAATAGGCCGGGCACCTCCGTGCCATCGAATCTTGCTGGCAAGATGGTGACGCCCATCTTTTCAGTGCTGCCGCAAGCTCCTCGACATATTCCTTGTCCTCCGATGCATACGACAAGGCAACAGGGTTCACAACGACAAGGTCGCCATCACTATCCGAACCGATAGGGCAACTATCGGTTCGGATAGAAATTCAGATTCTTCTGTCGTGTGAATGTCGGTTCGCTCGGGGGTCAGGTCCACAGTCATCTCCTTCGACCTCAGTAACTTCAGCTAGAAACTGTGCCTCGAAAGCGAAATCATCAGTTTCCGGCTCCGTAGGTGCTCTCGCTTGCAGGTAGTTCCGAGACGAAGTTCACCTACGGAGAATAACCTATGCCGAATTATCATTTCGGGAAGCATCCGGCCAAGAACGATTATCGTACCCTGCGTTTCAAAAATTACATCACTCCGGGGCTAGCGGCGCCGCCGCCCTCCTTCAATGTTCTTACCAACGTGGACCAAAAACTTAAGACGTCAAACCCAACAACCCTGTTCCCCATGGATGGGAATGACACGCTCGGCGATTGCACGATCGCTGGCCTCGCGCATGCAACGACTGTCTATAACGGGTTGCTCGGGAAAAAGAAGATCATGCCGAAGGCGTCGGTCGTGGCTTTATATCAAAAGCTTACGGGCGGGCCGGATACAGGCCTCAACGAGCTCGACGTGCTGAAATATTGGAGCAACAATAAGGTTTACGGGAGCGACATTTTGGCTTTTGTTGGCATCGATGCGAAGAATCACACTCATCTGCAACAAGCGCTCCAGCTCTTTGGTGGTGTCTATCTCGGCTTCCAGGTTCAGCAGAACGCAATCCAGGATTTTGATGCGCGCAAGCCGTGGACGCCTGGCACGCTGACGAACGACGGTCATTGCGTCTACGCCGTTGCTTACGACAAAAACGGGGTCACAGTGCTCACTTGGGGCAACACGCAGCAGGGCACTTGGGCGTGGTGGGATGAATGCGTGGATGAGGCTTATGCGATTGTTCCGCAGCAGGCCCAAAATCCCGAGTTCGCTCCCGGCTTTAATGTCGCTCAGCTGGAAGCCGATCTCACGCAGGTTCAAGGCGAGCCCGCCATAGCACGTACAGCGGGGGCTTGATTCGAATACCTGGAGCTAAGGAGGCTAAATTGCCGCCACGGCGAGATGGACTGACGCGAGTCATCAAACGCAGGGGATGTCGCGAACTGGCGCTTTAGTCACGCCACGTCCTACCCTCCCAAGTTCCTGAAATGTTGCCGTCCGCAATAATTGTGTCCGCATCGGTTCTCGTTTTGGCGAGGCGGCCACTGCCACAGTAAAGCAGAAACAGACAATCGCCGAGGTCGCTTTTTGCTGGCCAACGATGCCGGAGCTGTTGGTAAACGTTACGGCGTTACAGCGGACTTGGCAGGAGTATCCTTTATCGACAGCCACCGGCTGGGACAACTCGCAAAACGCTTCGTACTCGGTGACGTCTTTGATGATTTGTTCGAGCGCTTCTTCGTCCGACTGAACCTCGAAGTTTTTGTAGCGGACGAGCACGTTGGTGCGTATTGCTTCTGTTCGAGAAAGATCCTGTACCGTAGAACTACCGCACGGTTGAGTGCGAGGCGCGGCTCTAAGCAGTACCATTCGACAAAGTCGTCTATCGCGCGGTCATAAGTACGCTGGCCACTTTTTGATGTAAGGCTGTTCAGTACGGCCGCTTTCGACTGTTCGAGGTCGGGAAGCACTAGGATTTGCTTCGGCGGTCGTTTCTTCCTGTGTGGTTTCGACATGCGCGACGGCCTCCCTGATCGTCGCCCCGGAGAATGCCCGAAACTCAGCACTACGACGGTACCGAGGACTTGGGAAATTTCTGGAAAAGTTGGGAGATCGCTGGAGGGATTCGCGACAACCTGGGTTGGTCTTCCCACCATCGGCTGCCCTTGAAGGCATTTCGTCTCCCACTTTTGCCTGCGCCGTTCCTTGATTTTTTCACTCGCGACAAACGTGACAATTCATCTAACTCAGTGTTGAATGTAAGCTCACCACACCAGCAGGAAGGGCGCAGGAGCGACACAATGGCCAAAACCGTCGAATTCGTTAATTTCCGCCCGAGTGCAAAAGCACGAAATGATACTGCAATCGTCTTCGTTCATGGATTTACGGGCGACGTCGAAAAGACCTGGCGACGAATCCCGGAGTTTCTTCGGGGCTATCCCGGCTTGAACGAGTGGGACCTGCTTGGCGTCGGATATCAGAGCAATCGCCGTTTCGATTTGACGGGGCTCTGGAGTTCGGACGCGAGGCTCGAAGAGATCGCAATCATGCTCCACTCCCGGCCAGAGATCGGACAATACAAGCGGCTTGCCTTCGTCGCTCACAGCATGGGCGGATTGGTCGTGCAGCAGTCTCTTGTTTCCTACGAGGACCTGCGCAACCGCACCTCCCATGTCATCTTCTTTGGAACGCCGAGCGGTGGGCTACTAAAGGCGCGTTTCGCCTCATTCTGGAAGCGCCAGATCCAGAACATGGAGGCCGATGGCCCATTCATAAAGACTCTTCGCGAAAGATGGACCTTGCTCAGATTGGATTCCTCTCCGCCATTCATCTTTGTTGCCGTGGCCGGCGAGACCGATCAATTCGTGCCGCCGGAGTCGTCGCTGGGCCCGTTTTCACAGTCAGTAGCTCACGTTATCCCAGGCAACCACCTGACCATGCTCGATGCCGATTCCGCCGACGCTCCTTGCGTCCAAATCATTCTGCAGACGTTAGGTGGTGCGCCGCAGGGACCACTTAGTGCGGCGAAAGTGGCGATCGAGAAAGGCGATTTTCAAGACATCATTCATCGGCTCTGGCAAGCTCGAGATTCAAACCCCAACCAGTTGCCCACTAGTCTTGACGACTATGGTGCGGTGCAGCTTGCCATTGCCCTCGAAAAGACCGGCGACAGTGCCGCCGCAGTCGCAGTTTTGAAAAGTCACAAGCCAAAGGGTACCGACGTTCTAGGTGTTCTTGCAGGTCGCCTAAAACGACGATGGTGGCTCACCAGCAACGCGGTCGATCTCGAAGACGCTCGAAAGCTGTATCAGGAGGCTTACGATCAGTCGGTCGCGAAGAATCCTCCGGATCATGACCAAGCCTACTATCACGGAATCAACCTGGCGTACCTTTCGGTCGCAGCGCAACGGGATTTCGCCAACGCCCGACCAATGGCATCGAGGGTATTGGAGCATGTGGCCCAGGCATCCGATCCGGGACGAAAGCACTGGAGGCCTGCCACCGAAGGCGACGCCCTGATGATTCTTGGGCGCACCGATGAGGCCATCGCGAAGCACCGAGAGGCGGCGACACAGGAGCTGAAGCCTTGGGAGGCCACTTCGATGGAGGAGCAGGCCTTGCGAGTCGCCGATCTCTGCGGAGTAGGCGAGGCGTGCCGTGACAAACTGGCCGACGCATATGAGGGAAAGCTATGATGAAGCCACCTCTCTGTTTCATTTTGATGCCATTCGGCATCAAGGCCAGCGCAGACGGATCAATAATCAACTTCGATCGGGTCTACCAAGACCTCATTTCGCCTGCAGTGCGGGATGCCGAACTAGAACCTATTCGCGCCGACCAGGAGGTCGCCGGCGGAATCATACATAAGCCCATGTTCGAACGATTGATCCTGTGTCCCTTCGCCGTTGCCGATCTCACCACCGCAAATGCCAACGTCTATTACGAGTTGGGAGTCCGCCACGCCTTCAAGCCCTTCAGCACCGTCCAGATTATTGCTGAAGGAAGCCGCCTTCCCTTTGATGTTCAGATGCTGCGGACCATTCCCTACACGCTGGGGTTGGATGGAGTACCAGATCCTGCAAAAGCAGCTGGGACCAGTGGCATCATAGCTACGTTTCTAAAGGAAGCCCGCAATGGTGCCAAGGATAGTCCCGTCTTCCAGCTTATCGACGGACTGCCGGTACCTAATCTGGAACATTTGAAGACCGATGTGTTTCGCGATCAGGTGAACTATTCAGAGCAGGTCAAGATCAAATTGGCGGATGCGCGTCGCTCAGCTCAGAAAGCGGATGCAGTTCGAATTGTGGAAAAAGAACTGGGGGAGGTCGCTAACCTTGACACGGGAGTCGCCGTTGACCTGATGTTGTCCTATCGCGCAGTCTCAGCCTGGGAGGACATGGTTAAGCTGATCCACCGATTTTCGCGTCCGCTCGCCGAGACGGTAATGGTTCGCGAGCAACTTGGGCTGGCCTTAAACCGCCTCAAGCGGCATGACGAGGCTCAACAGGTGCTACTAAAGCTGATCGAGGAGCGGGGCCCCAGCAGCGAAACTTGCGGTATTCTCGGCCGGGTGTACAAAGACCAATGGGAGGATGCCTCCAAATCAGGCAACGCCTTGCTTGCGGCTGGCTATCTCGACAAAGCCATTAAAATGTACCTGCAGGGCTTTCAGGCCGACTGGCGGGATGCCTATCCCGGGGTTAATGCCGTTACCCTCATGGAACTCCGTAATCCTCCAGATGAGCGCCGCAAGGAACTCGTTCCTGTTGTTCGCTACGCCGTCCAACGCAAGATCGAAAAAGGCAGGCCTGACTACTGGGATTATGCGACGCTGCTGGAGTTGGCAGTTCTTGAGGGTAACCAGGACACGGCCAGCCAGGCTCTGGGAGATGCCTTGGCTAATGTCCGCGAGAAGTGGGAGCCCGAGACCACGGCGCGAAACATTCGCCTGATTCGCGAGACTCGGCAGGCTCGCAGCGAGCCAACTCCATTTGAAGCTGATGTGGAACAAGCGTTGGCCCAGGCGGCTTTACTTCCCTAGTCACGCTGGAATTGACTACATCTCAGACGATGGCATTAGGATTTGTCATCCCAGGCTTCCGTAAGCAGGTGTGCCTCAGATGCCTCGGCAACAAGGCGAGCTCATTTGTGAGCTGGTGGGATGCGGCGGATATGGTTCTGCGGCCGAAACTGAGAATTTTGCTAGCTGCGCCGGCTTGTCGTTTTTTCCAGGGTGGGCCGCTCAATAATGTTTCCATGTAACCGCATCAGGAGCGGCGAAATGAGGCCTGTCCATCCGGTCTGATGGCTTGCTCCACAGCCGCGACCTGTGTCGCCGTGGAAGTATTCGTGGAAGGGGATGTAATCCCTCCAGTGGGGATCCGTCTGAAAAAGATCACAATCTCCGAAGACAGGTCGGTGCCCATCTCGGTTGCGCAGGAACAAGTTTCCCAGGCGGCATCTAATTTCGTTGGCAACTTCGGCCAGATTCATAAATCTGCCTGAGCCGGTGGGGCATTCTACGCGGAAACTATCGCCATAGTATTTGTGGTATTCGCGAAGCGCGAGCACGATCAGGAAATTGACGGGCATCCAGATGGGCCCACGCCAATTGGAATTTCCACCGAACAGAGAGGTTTGTGACTCTCCAGGTTCGTAATCGAGGCGGAAAATCTGGCCGCCTAGATTGAGCTCGAGGGGGTGATCGCGATGGTAGATTGAAACAGAACGAATGCCATACGGGGAAAGAAATTCCTTTTCGTCCAGCATACAGCGCAGCATGCTCGCCAGTTGCTCGCGGCGCACCAAACCAACAATCAGATTATTGTTTGGTCCCGGAACGACCATCGCTTCGACGCTTTTCACAAGGTCCGGGCGATGTTCGATGAACCACTGGCGGCGTCGTCGAAAATCGGGATACCGTTCTAAGATGTCGGCCGGCACAACGGTCGTGCCGAAAATGGGCACAAACCCGACCATCGTACGGGCGCGAATTGGCACGAGCTTACGGTCTGAGGTAATTAGATTATCGTAGAAAAAGCCGCCCTCGGCGTCCCACAAGGTCTTTTGTGGGTCGTTTTCGCTATTCATCGAATTGGCGATGTACACGTAGTGTTCCCAGAATTTGCTAGCGAGGTCTTCATAGTCCGGGTTCCGCGTAGCGAGCGTGAGCGCTGTAGACAACATGCTTTTGGCGAAGGCGGCCATCCAACTCGTACTGTCGGCTTGCCCGAGCACGTAACCGGGTGGGAGATGATCGCGGTCGAAGACACCAATATTGTCCATCCCGAGGAATCCACCCTGGAAAATGTTCTTGCCGAGCGCGTCCTTGCGGTTCACCCACCAGGTGAAGTTGAGCAGCATTTTCTGGAAGACGCGCTCAAGGAAGGCGTAATCGGCCTCGCCGGTTGCCATCTTCTCAATTTCAAAGATGGCCCCTGCTGCAAGGGCGAGAACGGGTGGATTGACGCCGTTGAAATCCCATTCATACGCAGGGATTTGTCCGTTCGGATGCATGTACCACTCGCGGAGCATCAAGATGATCTGGTCTTTCGCAAACTGTGGGTCGACCGGGGCAAGCGTGACGCAATGAAAGGCGAGATCCCATGAAGCGAACCAGGGAAATTCCCATTTGTCGGGCATGGAAATGACGTCACGGGCGAAGAGATGCGTCCACTCCTGATTGCGGCCCTGGCGACGCTCAGCCGGCGGGGCGGGCTGACCAAGGTCGCCGTCCAACCAGTCGCTCACCACATAGTGGTAATACTGCTTGGACCACAACATTCCCGCGTAACCCTGTCGCGCCACCAACCTCTCATCGGTAGAAAGACCCTCGGGCAATACCGCTTCATAGAATTCATCAGCTTCCTTCTTCCGCTGCGCAAAGATGGCGTCGAAATCGGAGAACGGAGCGTCCTGGGGTTTCTTCGTTTGTCGGGCGGTCAGTCGCAGTTCAAGCACCAGGGTCCCACCTGACGATATCGTCCGTGAATAACGCGCCGCAGCCTTCGTCCCCTTTCTGTCCGGATTCGGGGCAGTTCGTTCGTCGTTCACGATGTAACGATGAAACGCGTCCTTCGTGAACGCTGAGGGCGATGCAGAGCCGAACAAGCGTTGATCGTTCGTTTCGTTGTCAGTGAAAAGTAGTTCGTCAGCATCCTTGCAGAACAAGACGTATTCACCGAGCGCCCAGTGTTGCGAGAGGATCGCATTGTAGCCACGATCACGCTGTAGGCTTGAAATCTCCGCTGTCAACGACGGCAGCCGGTCGTCGCGGCCCCAGCGCCAGGTATTCCGGAACCAGAGGGTCGGCAGAATCTCAATCGGAGCTGCTTCCGGCCCGCGATTGCAGACGGTGATGCGGAGGAGCAGATCTTCGGGGTCTTGCTTGGCATATTCGGCGAAAACGTCGAAGTAGCGATTTTCGTGAAAAATTCCGGTGTCCACCAGTTCGTATTCCGGGTCCGCCTTGCTTCGCGAACGCGCTTCAGCTCGCAAAAGCTCGTACGGATACGCCGCGTGCGGATACTTGTACAGGTATTTCATGTAGGAATGGCTGGGCGTGCTGTCGAGATAGAAGTAGTATTCTTTGACGTCCTCGCCGTGATTTCCTTCCTCGCCGGTCAATCCAAAGGCGCGTTCCTTCAAGAAGGCATCTCGCTGATTCCACAAGGACAGTGCGAAACAGAGATACTGGTGGCGATCGCAAATTCCACCGAGACCGTCTTCGCTCCACCGATAAGCACGGGAACGGGCATGCTCGTGCGGGAAATAGCCCCAGGCTTTACCGTCGGGACTGTAGTCCTCTCGCACGGTTCCCCAAGCGCGCTCGGAGAGAAAAGGCCCCCAACGGTTCCAATGGGCGATTTTCTTGCGGAGCAGATTGAGCCGGAATCCCTCGCGCGTATCAAATAGGCTCATACATGCCTCCCCGGAACCAACACGTTACATTTCAACCGTTTCAGGTGCAATGATCGCGCCGTGAAGAGCACCGCCTCCATGAACGTCACGGCCGCCGAAGCTGGCCCTTTCCGGTGGCGAATAGCCTCCTCAGCGCCATGGCCATAGCCGCTGATCGGAGCGCGTACCCGTCCAAGCACGGGGCAGGGTCTTCAATCGGCGTTCGACGGAATGAGCGCGGGCACTAGCCTTGGGCTTAGCACCTGAATCAGCAGGAGCGCGAGAAGGTAGGCCGAAGCCGCCATCAAAAATGGAATCATGTAGCTGCCGGTCCATTCGAGTACATGGCCGACAATTTCAGCAATGAGCATTCCACCGACGGCTCCGGCCATACCACCGATTCCGGTCACCGAAGCGACCGCCCGGGAAGGGAAAAGGTCGGAAGTCAGCGTATAAAGGTTCGCGGAAAAACCTTGATGGCCCGCCGCCGCAAGCCCGATGATCAGCGTGGCTGGCCACAGCCCGGAAATACGAAACACGATAGCAATCGGCACCACGGTCAGGGCGCAGATGAACATGGCTGTTTTCCGGGCTGCATTCACGGAAAATCGCCGACGGATGAGACTCGATGAGAGCCACCCGCCGGCTATGCTTCCGAGATCGGAGATAAGGTAAATAACCAGGATCGGGAGCCCAATTTGCGTGAGATGCAAACCATGCTTGCGCTGCAGGTAGTCGGGAATCCAAAACAGATAAAACCACCAGATCGGATCAGTGACAAACTTTCCCATGGCAAAGGTCCAGGTCTGCCGGCAGGCGAGAAGCTGTTTCCATTGGATTTTTCCTGAAGATGCGGCCGGGTCGCTCTGAATGTAACTTCTCTCCTCGTTCGTGCAGCCAGGATGCTGCTCCGGTTTTCGATAGATTGACAACCAGAGAACCAACCAGACGAATCCCAAACCGCCGGTGAGCAGGAAGGCCCAGCGCCATCCAAGATGTATGGCAATCCACGGCACAATCAGGGGCGCGATCATGGCGCCGATGTTGGTACCGGCGTTAAAAATTCCGGTCGCGAGCGCCCGCTCTTTTCGCGGAAACCACTCCGCAACGCATTTGATGCTCGCGGGGAAGACGCCGGCCTCGCCGAAACCGAGGAAGAAACGGGCGGTGGCGAAACTCGCGAGCGAATTCGCGATTGCGTGGCTCATCGAGGCCAGGCTCCAGAAGGCCATGGCCAGCGCGTAACCGACCCGCGTGCCCACGCGGTCGACCAGGCGGCCTACGACCATCAGGCCCGTTGCATACGCGGCTTGAAATACAAAAACGAGATTCCCGTAATCGATTTCGTTCCAGCCGAACTGCTGTTGGAGCGGACCCTTCAGGACCGCGAGTACTTGGCGATCCACGTAATTCTTGGTGACGCCGAGGAACAGCAGGCCGCAGATGACCCAACGAAAGCGTCCCGCAAGAATGCCGGCCTGCCAGAGACGAGTTTGCGAATACGGTGAAGCATGTCGGTCGCCGCTCGACTCCGTTTCTGCAATGAAATTCTGGTCGGCCATGTTGGCTTTGGCTCGGGCAGATCACTTACTGGCGTGCTGCTTGCGGAGTGGGGACGCCTTGCTGAAATTCCGGCTGAACATTAAACACGCCAAAATGCCGGTCTTCCACTTCCCAGTGAGCAGCCATGGCCCATAAGTAAGCGATACGGTGGCCGGGCACGGCAACATTGGGATGATATCCGCTTGGCACCCATACGGCGTCTCCATCGCGCACTGCGGCGATCAATTCCTGGTACTGCTTATCGTTGTAGACGAGCTGAATTCCGAAAGCCGGCTCGGGCATATCAAAAAAAACATACACTTCCTCGAGCATTTTCGCGTGCTCATGTGGCGGCCAGAGTGTCCAGTTTCCCGGATCGGAGCAGGTGAAACCGGCAATGAGACGGCCTGCCTCTACGTTTTTGGCCATGAGTATGTTTACCTCGCGGCGGGAGCCCGGATTGCCGGCGACGAGCTTCAGCGCCGGATTGTTGGCGACATCCGAGTAACGGACGACTTTCAGAGGGTATTTTCCGTTGACGCCGGCGGAAAACTCCGCGAGGTCGACAGAGGTGTCGGTTGATAGCGCGATGGCCGAGTCGCGAGGAATATAGATCGAGTCAAACGGAGCCAATTCAAAGCAGTTTCCCGCAGCCTTCACCGTGGCACTGCCTCGCAGGCATATAAGTGCGGTTTCCCGGTCTGCGTTTGCGAAGGATGCGGGCGGCTCGGACGAGTTCAGAATGATGCGGCCATAGGAGAGATGGCGCATCGTGCTGTTTTCCGGAGTGACGGCAAGATGACGTCCTAGTTGAGCGTTGGTTCTTCGAAAGATCATTTTTCCAGCGCCACCGGCTCCCGCGAGTCCATAAGGCACCCCCATCTCGGAAGATTATCTCTCATCGTGTCGTGGGAAGCTCAGCAGATTCGACCTTTAGGTTGAGGGGACGTGGGGCCTTTCGAGCGAAGAAACACAGCGGCTTTCGGTTCGCCTTCCGCATCGGGTTACGCTACCATTAGCAAATAGGTTCACAATCCAGCTCAATCATTCGGGAATTGAAAGGAAATTGGAATGAATCGAGCAATTCTCACAAGTTTGTTGGGTGCCCTATTGCTTTTCGCCGGCGCCTGCAAAACAAAGACGGACAGCAAGGATGCGATCCGGGCCGGGGTGGTGAAGCACATCGCGTCGATGAAGGGTTTGAACGTGAACAACATGGACGTGATTGTCACGCAGGCAACCGTAAATGGCAACACGGCCGAGGCGAACGTGGATATTCGGGCCAAGAATGGCGATCCGAACGCACCGCCGATGCAGCTTGTCTACCAAATGCAGAAGCAGGGAGACGAGTGGGTCGTGATTAAGGGCCAGCCTTCAGGAGGCATGGCGCACCCGGCTCCGGGTGAGGCGCCGCCCCAGGGTACCTTGCCCCCGGGCCATGCGACGACAGGCGGGCAGGCTCCGGCGAATCATCCGGACTTCAACCAGATTCTGAATACCGCACAGCCACCAGCACAGCAGTCGCCCGCGCAGCAGCCGAGCTCTCCGCAACAGTCGGCGCAGCAACCATCCGGGAGTTATAGCAAGCCGTAAAGAAGTAACCGGTAATCGGATATCGGTAATCAGAGAGAAACCAGTGGCCGATGCCCAGAAGCGATTGGCCGTGGCGAGTGCCCGCCGAGCAGTCTTCTTCAGAGATCCGCGACAGGAAGCGAAAGAGGCCGACGTACCGGTTTCTTTTTTCAGTAATCAGTGAAGACTTTGTGCGCTTCCGCCAGAGCGACCGACGACTCGTTCAGAAATCCTGCAGGTTTTCGGTTGGCAGCGCGACACGCACCGCGTTCAAGACCGCGAGGAGATCAATCAACTCCTGGCCGACGGCGCCCCAGATCGGTGGCAGATAGCCGAGAGCGGCAGCGATCATTCCCAGGATGCTGGCGGCCATGCCACCAAGCGCGCTTTGTAGCGCGATACGGCGCAAACGCCGGCCAATGTGCATGAGCTCGTCAATTTTCTCGAGTGCGGTTTCGAGCACGACGGCGTCGGCGGCTTCGGTGGTGATGTCGTTCTGCGATCCGAAGGCCACGCCGACGGTGGCGGCCATCAATGCGGGGGCGTCGTTGATGCCATCGCCGACAAACAGTGTGCGTGCTTTGGTCGTCTCGTTCCTTACGATGGTCACTTTTTCTTCCGGGCTTTTTCCCGCATGCACTTCCGTGATGCCGACGCTCTCGGCCAGATACTTGACCTCGGATTCGCGGTCGCCCGAAACCAGCATCACCTTCGCGACGCCGTGTTTTGGCCGAAGATGTCCGATGAACGACGCGCTGTCTTTACGCGGCGCGTCGTGGAAACGAATGGCCGCCGCATAGTGGCCTTCGACGAAGACAAGGCACTCCAAACCGCTCTCGAGCGGGGGCAGGGCAAGCTTCGGCGCATCCACTTTCTTCCGGCCGGTAATCTGCACCGAGTGACCGTTGATGAAGCCGCGCAGGCCTTCGCCGGGACGCTCGCTGATGTGTTCGGCGGTAAGGACGGCGATGTTTTCCTGCTTCGCCTGAAGGACGATCGCGCTCGCGAGAGGATGCTTCGAATACCGCTCGAGACCGGCAGCCAGTTGTAGAACTTCGGTGCGGTCAAAGCCTTCGGCACAAATGATGGCGGTGAGAGTTGGCCGACCGTAGGTCAGCGTACCGGTCTTGTCGAAAATGAGCGTCTGGCACCGTCCGATTTGCTCGAGAACGGCGGGATCCTTGATGACGATAGCGTGGCGCGCAGCCAGCGAAATAGCGCCGATAATGGCTGTGGGAATGGCTAGGAGCAACGGGCACGGCGTAGCGATGACCACGACGGCGAGGAAGCGTTCCGCCTGACCGCTCGAGAGCGCCGCCGCGGCCGCGACTCCGAGGGCAATGGGCGTGTACCAGGCGCCTAATTGGTCGCCGAGCCGGCGGAGCTTCGGGCGTTGCTGCTCGGTTTGCTGCATCACCTTCATGATTCGAGCGTAGCGGGAATCTTCGGCGAGCTTTTCGGAGCGAATCACGAGCATTTCTTCGCCGTTGATCGCGCCAGAAATTACCGCCGAGCCCGGCGTCTTCGAAATCTCGTATGGTTCGCCGGTCAAATAGGCTTCATCCATCACGCCCTGGCCCTCGAGCACGGTGCCGTCGACCGGGCAAATCTCGTGCGGGAGGACGGTGAGTTCGTCGCCGATGCGCACGTCGGCAAGCTTGATGTCGACGAGGCCGGCCGTTTCCTTGCGATGAGCGACGTTGGGCATGCGGCGCGCTAGGGCGTCGAGCACCGCCGACGCGCGTGCGGTTGCAAAAGCTTCCAGAGCTTCGCCACCGGAAAGCATGAGCACGACGATGGCGGCGACGAGATATTCGCGGAGCGCGATGGCTGTGAGTATCGAAATGCCTGCCAGCAGGTCGGAGCCGAATTCGCACCTGAGCAGTTTTTGGAAGAGTTCCCAGACGAGCGGCGCACCACCAAGCACCAGAGCGCCGAATAGAGGAAGGTTGGAAGCGAAAGAAGGGAAGTGCAACGTATAGCGCAGGACAATATGCAAAGCTATTGCAACAAGGGTGAATCCGGCGATCAGCGTTTCTTTGGAGGGAGCGAACCGAGTGTTCCTCGTATCCGCCATTGTCTCCACTTATCGCACCAATTCATTGGCTTGTCAAAGATGCAACACGCTTGCGACAAGTAAGCAGCGTGCGAAACAGAGGCTGCTGGGCCGCCGAGCGAAGCAGCAGCCTTCGATCTCGGTGGGGCATTGCGTGACTAAACAGTTTTGTCTTTGGAGTTGCAGAGGGATTCCAGGTTGCAAACGGCGCAGTTGGGTTTGCGGGCAAAGCAAACGCGACGGCCGTGCCAGATGAGTTGGTGGGAGAACTGGATCCATTTGTCTTGCGGAATGATGACCATCAGGTCCTGCTCGATTTTTTTGGGGTCTTCGTTGCGGGTGAGGTCGAGGCGGCTCGACAGGCGCTGCACGTGCGTATCGACCACCACACCGCTCGCGATGCCGTAAGCGGTGCCCAGCACAACGTTGGCTGTCTTTCGCGCGACTCCCGGCAGGGTCAGCATTTCCTCCATCGTACGCGGAACCTGGCCAGCAAATTGTTCGACGACGGCTTTGCTCGCACCCATCACCGACTTGGTTTTGTTTCGAAAGAAGCCTGTGGGGCGAATCTCCTTTTCCAGCTCGGATGGGGTGGCGTAGGCAAAGGCTTCGGGCGACGGATATTTTTTGAAGAGCGTTTCGGTGACCTGGTTGACGCGCACATCGGTGCACTGCGCGGAAAGAATCGTGGCGATGAGCAGTTCGAAGGCGTTGTGATGGTTCAGTTCGCAGGTTGCGTTTGGATAAGCTTCATCGAGCTTCGCGAGAATAGCAGCGACGCGTTTCGGGTCGGTGCCAGCTCCCGCACCGGGAGACTTCTTTGCGGCTGGTTTGCCCGGCTTGGTTTTCTTCGCGAGTCCCTTGGGCTTGCGTGCTTTTGTTTTTTTTGTTGCGGGCATGTTGCCCCTCCGCGCTTTGGGCTCTTACCTTTATTCCAACGCTTCCATCAGGCGGCGGAAGGCCTTGCCGCGATGGCTGAACTGATTCTTCTCTTCCGGCCGCAATTCGGCAAACGATTTTCCGAGTTGTGGAAAGAAGAAGACCGGATCGTAGCCGAAACCGCCGGTACCGAGCGGCACCTCGAGAATTTCGCCGTCAACTCGTGCAGAAACGATCGCCACCGCGCGACCCTCGTGGGCGGCCGCGATTACACAAACGAAGTACGCGGCGCGCTCGGCGCCTGTTTTGTTACGGAGTTCGTCGAGCAGTTTCGCGAGGCGCTCGTCGTTGCTCGCGCCAGGCCCGGCGTAGCGCGCCGAAAGCACGCCCGGAGCGCCATGGAGCGCGGGCACCACCAGGCCCGAATCATCGGCGAAAACCATTTCGGGGCGCGGGCGCGAGTAATATAAGGCTTTGCCGGCGGCGTTTTCGCCGAAAGTGGGCGCGTTCTCATCGAACTCCGGGATGTCCGCAAAGCCTGGGAGGAGTTGTACTTCGAGGGCGCGCCCCACCGCGAGAACCTGAAACTCCCTGACTTTCCCCGGGTTGCCGGAAGCCAGAAACAGCTTTCTCGGCGAACACAGTCGTGTCATCGAGCGCCGCTGAGGAATCTGGCGGGCAGGACCGCGCGCTGTTCTTCGTTCAAGCGACGGATGCCGGCGGCCGCCAGCGCGAGCAAATTCTGCATTTCGCCGGCGGTGAAAGGTCGGCCTTCAGCCGTCGCCTGAATTTCGACGAAATCGCCGCTTCCAGTCATAACCACGTTCATATCGACTTCGGCTTGCGAGTCCTCCTCGTAGCAAAGATCGAGCAGCGAGAGGTCGTCGACAATGCCAACACTCGTTGCAGCGACGGAATCGATCAGCGGCGACGTCCTCAGGATGCCCGCAGCAACGAGGCGTTCCATCGCGAGGGCCAGCGCGACAAATGCCCCGGTAATCGAGGCGGTGCGTGTGCCGCCATCGGCTTCGATCACGTCGCAATCGATCCAGACGGTTTTCTCGCCGAGGCTTTCCTGGTCCGTGACGGCGCGCAAGGATCGGCCGATGAGCCGCTGGATTTCGAGAGTGCGGCCACTCTGTTTGCCGCGGGTCGCTTCGCGAGCGGTCCGCTCCTCCGTGGCACGTGGGAGCATTCCGTATTCGCTGGTGACCCAGCCTTTGCCGGTTCCTTTCAGGAACGAGGGGACGCCGTCATCGACGGTAGCGGTACAGATGACACGGGTCTTGCCGAGCTCGATCAGGACACTGCCTTCCGCTTGTGAAATGAAATCGGGTACGATCTTCACGGCGCGGATCTGGTCAGCGGCACGCCCGTCGCTTCTCACAAATCCTCCTCGAGCGAGGTCCCTGAAACTGCCGGAGTTTCGGTCCGTCTTAAGGGTAATCCGGAATCAGCGCTTCGTCACGGATTTCATGGTCTCGACGGCCTTGTGGATAGGCGTGGTCAACATGGAGGCGGCGGAAGGCTTTGGCTGCGTTCCAAGGCCGCTGGTGTTCACAAGAAAGGTCTGCGTCAGATCGAGATGGCCAGCAAGGGTGTCCATTTCCTGGCCATGGATGAGAATTCTCAGGCGCTGCACCTGGGGCACATTGGCTTCCAGTGTCCGGGTGATGGAGTCCACCGCCATCTGCTCACTCTGGATGCCTGATGGGATGGAAGTCGACATGGATTCGGAGAAATCGGCGACGCCGGTGCCGTCGGGGAGGAGGTAAAAGGCGAGGAGAGCGGCGTCGGCGGGCAAGGTGCGGGCTTCCGGGTCGATCGGTCCGGCCAGCAGAGTGTTGAGTACCTGCTTGGCACGCAACACGGGATCGGCGGAAAGAGGCAGTTCCACGGTGACAGGGGTGAACGAGTCTCCCGCCTTCGAGCCCCAAAACATTTTGACCCTTACCTTCGGGTCGCCGCTGCTGACCGGCGCCGGAGGAAGGAGTTCGCGGCGGGCTTGCTCTGCTGTCTTTTCGGTCAACTGCTTGGCGACGTTGACCTGTCGGCGCAGGGCAGGAAAGTAGAGGGCAGCCCCGATCACCGCAGCGAGGAGCGCACCACCGAGCCAGAGGCGCCATTTCGCGATCATGGCTGGGTCCCTCCGCCCGCACTCGAAACAAGCGGGAGAATATAGGATGGGCGGAAGGCCACCACGCCGTGCGTGATCGCATCCGCTACGCCTGGAATCATGCGGTCGAGTTCGCCACGTTGCTGAACCACCACACTCGAGATTTCCACGGCGATCGCCGGAGCAGCCGTGGTACGCAGCTGCCGAACGGGAGCGACGGTGGCCGTCGCCGGCGAGCCCCGAAAGCGTTTTGCGAGATCCTGCTGCACCAGATCGCCGAGTTTGTGGCTCAGGCCGAC